>PVMS01054087.1_pt1 | contig 22397 bp, 22 predicted proteins | sample 1853461 | NCBI WGS metagenome assembly PVMS01 (sample SAMN08582032, study PRJNA380276) | Marine sediment metagenome, whole genome shotgun sequencing project. | isolation source: ocean sediment barecode stripped | collected 2017 | reverse complement strand
GCGCCCGAATGACCTCCGGCAAGAAGCGGAGCCGCATCATCGCGCCGCCCTTTGTCGAGCCTCAGCTCGCCACGCTCGCCGACAAAGCACCCGAAGATGCGAACTGGCTGCATGAGCTGAAATATGACGGCTACCGCATCCTCGCGCGCAAAGCCGGCGACGCGGTCACGCTGTTCAGCCGCAGCGGGCTCGACTGGACAATACGCTTCCCGGCCATCGCCGAAGCGATCGAAACCCTGCCGTGCGATAGCGCGCTCATCGACGGCGAGATTGCCTTCGTGTTGCCCTCAGGCATCACCGACTTCAAGTCGCTGCAAAGCCATATCGATACGCCCGATCCCGCCATCCGCTATTTCGCGTTCGACCTGCTGTTTCTCGACGGCAAGGATTTGCGGAAGGAACCGCTGACCGAACGCAAAGCGGCTCTGCGCACGCTCCTGTCGGCGAAGGGCGTTTCGGGCTTCCTCATCTACTCGGACCATGTGGTGGGCGACGGTCCTGCGTTTTTCGACAAGGCTGCGGAGGCCAAGCTCGAAGGCATCGTCTCAAAGCGCGCCGACGCGCCCTACCGCTCGGGCCGCAGCAAGGATTGGCTCAAAATCAAATGCACGAAAGTGCAGGAGTTCGTGATCGGTGGCTATGCCAAGTCGGACGTACGAGGCAAGCCGTTCTCCTCACTGCTGCTCGGCACATACGACAACGGCAGGCTGATCTACGCGGGCAAGGTTGGCACGGGTTTCAATGCCGCTGATCTCTCGAGCCTAGCCAAGACATTCAAGCCGCTCACCCGCGCAACCTCACCGTTCGAGGGCGTGCCGATGGCGCTGGTCAAGAGCGCGGTGTGGCTCACACCGAAACTCGTCTGCGCAGTGAACTTCACGGAGTGGGCTGGGGACGGGCGCTTGCGGCATCCAAGCTTTCAAGGCTTACGCCAGGACAAGCCGGCACGGGAGGTGGTCCGCGAGGAGCAAGACGCACAGGAGGCCGGGATGGCCAAAACGACGAAAGCCAAACCTTCAAAGACGAGCAACGTGACCTTTGGCGGGATCACGCTGACCAGTCCCGACAAGCTACTCTTTCCCGATGCCGGCATCACCAAGGAAGACCTCGCCCGCTACTATGAGAGCGTCGCGGAACTCATGCTGCCTTACGTCGTCAACCGGCCCATCAGCCTGGTGCGTTGTCCCGAGGGCTGCGCGGAACCCTGCTTCTTCCAGCGCCACGCCATGGCCGGCATGAGCAAGGCGATCAAGGAAATCCATATCGCCGGCGGCGAGACCATGAAGAAATATCTCTATATCGACGACGAGGACGGGTTGTTCGGTCTTGTGCAGATCGGCGTGCTGGAGATCCACGACTGGAGCGCGACCCTCAAGAACATCGCCAAGCCCGACCGGCTCGTGTTCGACCTCGATCCCGACGAGGGGCTTGACATGGCCATCGTCAGATCGGCGGCGCAGGAGGTGCGCGACTTTCTCGCCGACCTCGGTCTCACCAGTTTTCTGAAAGCCACGGGCGGTAAGGGGCTGCACATCGTGGCGCCGCTCACCCCGAGGGCTGGCTGGGTCGAGATCAAAACCTTCGCCAAAGCGGTGGCCGATGCGCTCGTCACCGCGCGGCCAGATCGCTATACGGCCAACCCCTTAAAGCGCACCCGCGTCGGCAAGATTTTCGTCGACTATTTGCGCAATCAGCGCGGCGGCTCGTCGATTTGCAATTACTCCACGCGCGCCAAACCCGACGCGCCGGTCGCGACACCGCTCCGCTGGGATGAACTCAAACGCCTAGAGAGTGGCGCGCCGTACACGGTGAGGACGCTGCCGGCGCGGCTCAAGCGGTTGAAGTCCGACCCGTGGAAGGGGTTCTTCACCACGCGCCAATCGATCACCGTCAAGGCACGAAAGGCGCTACGCATCGACTGAGGCTAGCAATGCAGTTTGCGTTCGATCAAGGACGCCTGACCCCGCCTCACCTTCATTCGCCGCAGTTCTAGAGTTTCCGACGGTGCCAGACGCATGTCCGACTATTCGCCATGGCTTATTCTGATCGCGCTCGGCGCCTTCCACGGTCTCAACCCGGCCATGGGCTGGTTCTTTGCCGCGGCGCTCGGGCTCTACCGGCATAACCGCCGCGTGGTGCTCATCGCCCTGATCCCCATCGCGCTCGGCCATGCGGCGGCCATTGGCGTCGTGGTGTTCGCGGTAAGCGGCCTTGGCCTGGCCATCGACGAGGGGACGTTCCGCAAGATATCAGGCGTGCTGCTGATCGCCTGGGGCATCTATCACTGGCTTCGCGGTCACCAGCATCATTTCCATATCGGCGTCACCACCGGCATGTTCGGCCTCGGCGTCTGGTCGTTTCTCATGGCGACGGCTCATGGCGCCGGCATGATGCTGATCCCCGTGCTGATGCCTCTGGAACACGCCCACCATGGCGGCAGCGCCCACGCTGAGCATATGCCCGCCACCGGCTCCTTCGCCCTCGCCTCGCTGGCGGTCCTGGTGCACAGCTTGGCGATGCTCGTCGTCACCGGCATCATCGCGCTCATCGCCTATCAGACGGCGGGCTTCGAACTCGTGCGGCGGCGTTGGATCAATCTCGACCTGGCCTGGACGCTCGCCCTGATCGGCATGGGCGCGTGGCTGCTGCTGGTGTGATCTTGGCGGACCGTTCGCACTTTTAACGGGCGGCCCTTCTTTTTGTCCGCACACCCATTTTTGTCCGCCAAACCCTGTGCCATTGAACGGTTTATTCAGACCCTTGACCCCATGGTGCCAGCCATGGGGGCACGTATTGCGTATCTGGCCGCTCTGTTTGCGGCCGCTGTCCTACTCGAAGCCTGTGGAGGCGGGGGTAGCATCCAGTCGGAAAGCCGCGCGGCTTGGCGCGGCAAGACCGAGGCCGCTTGCCTTGTGGACGGCCGCGTCCGGGCCTCGTCTTACGTTCACTCCGTCTCCCCGATCAACGGCCCCAGCGCCTGTGGGCTTCAGACCCCGCTCAAGGTCTCCGGCGCCTATGGCGGCCGGGTCAGGATCACGCCCACAGCCACTCTTGGCTGCCCGCTGACCGCGAGCCTCGACCGCTGGATCAAAAACTCCGTGCAGAAGGCAGCCTATCGCCAGTTCCGGCAGCACGTCGTGGAGATCAAGCAGATCTCGTCTTATAGCTGCCGGGGCCGCAATGGCCGCCGCAGCGGACCCTTATCGGAGCACTCCTTCGGCAACGCGCTCGATGTTGCCGCCTTCCGTCTCTCCGATGGCCGGGTGATCACCGTGCTCAATGGCTGGAGCCGGGGCACCGCGCGCGAACAAGCCTTCCTGAGGGAGGCATTCGTCGGGGCCTGCAACGAGTTCTACACCGTGCTCGGCCCAGGCGCCGACCGCCACCACGCCAACCATTTTCACATGGACCTGCTGATCACCAACGTTAGAAAGAGCGGGCGCCGTTTCTGCCAGCCGCGCCCCAGACGAGGCCTCTTCGCCGCCATCGAGGCGGACCCTCAGACCACCGCCTCGATTGGGCCGATCCCGTTCGTGGGACCGGGCAGCCATCACTAAAATATGGGCGGGATTGTTGCCCGTTGGTCACGTCACATCCGCGAATCGCGCGTATGCTTGCCCTTGGGGAGAACGCGATATGGACGTGACCAGAGCCGTAAGGCCGTGAGGCTTGGCTCGATTGGGGGGGCACGATGGCAGCAGACTCACTAGTGCAAATGCTTGAAGAGATCGCCTTCGGTCTTAAGGCCGGTGACGAGGAGGTCTACGACTGGCTGCGCGACCAACTGAAAGAGTGCGGCACAAGCGAGATCTCCGTGGAGCTTGCCATGGGCGTGATCGCCAGGCTCTTGCCGGAAGACGTCCAAGGCAATCTCGAACTGGCCGAGCATCATAATCACCGCTGGGCGCACTAGGCGCGAAGCGCGGTTTCGAGGCGCTGCCATTCGGCCTCCGCGCCAGGCAGGCCGAAACGCAACCATTCCGGTTCGTCCGCGAAGCGACGCACGAAGATGCCGGCACGGCCAAGCCGGTCGAAGAGCTGCGGCGCGTCTGGCACGCGGACCAGGCAAAACAGAGATGTGCCGCCGAGCCGTTCCCGGCCCGCGGCACCGAGAAGACCATCGAGACGTTGCGCCGACTTCTCTAGCGAGAGGCGCGTTTCCGCCATCCATTTCTCATCGCTCAACGCCGCCGTACCGATGGCGAGCGCCGGACCGGAGACCGGCCACGGCCCGAGAGCGGCACTGAGGCGCGCGGCGAGATCACGAGTAGTAAGCGCGAAGCTGAGCCGCAATCCGGCGAGCCCGAAAAACTTGCCGAAGGATCGCAGCACGACGACATTCGCGCGCTCCACATGAGCGCTCAAACTCTCCGCGTCCACGCTTGCCTCCATGAAGGCCTCGTCGACGATCAACAGCCCGCGATCACCGATGCGCGTCGCGACCGCGAGCAGCTCCTCCGCACCGAACACCGTGCCATCGGGATTGTTCGGATTGACCACGATGGCGAGATCGGCCTGCCCAAGTTCTTCCAACGTCGAGACCGTCTCCACCTCATGCCCGGCGAGCGACACGGCGCGCGCATGCTCCCCATAGGTCAGCCCAAAAATGGTTGCGCGGCCCGGCGGCACGATGCCCGCAATCAACGTCACGAGAATTTGCCCGCCGGGCGCCGGCACAACAGTCTCGGACGAAGCCGCGCCATAAGCTGACGCGGCGCGGTCCGCCAAACGACGAAGCGCGGCAGGTTCGGGAAGCTGCGCAAAAACTTGCGGCTCAAGCGGCGGGATGGGGTAGGGATGGGGATTGATCCCCGTCGACAGATCGACGAATGGTTCGGGCGCGCCGGGGAACAGCTTTCGGGCTGCGTCGAGATCGCCGCCATGCACGAGCGGCGCGAACGCATTGGGAGGGATCATGGCCGCACCGCTAGCGCTTCTGGCATTGTTGTTCGAGCTCGTTGCTGGCTATCCGGATTGGATCGCCAAGAGAATAGGCCATCCCGTCGCCTGGATGGGCCGTCTCATCGCTTTTCTCGATACCCGCCTTAACCGCGACGATGCGGACTCCGAAACCCGCCGCCGGGCCGGCGCCATCGCGCTGTTTGTGCTGTTGCTCGTTGTCGGCGCCATCGCCTTCATATTGGAGAGCACGCTGCTTCTCCTGCCGTTTGGCATAATCCTCACCGGCGTGGCATGCAGCGTCTTCATCGCCCAGCGCAGTCTCTATACCCATGTGGCCAATGTGGGCGAGGCGCTGGAAGCTGGCGACCTCCCTAAGGCGCGCGAGGCAGTCGCGCATATCGTCGGCCGCGACACCGCCGATCTCGACGAGGCCGGCGTGGCCCGCGCGACAATCGAAAGCCTGTCGGAAAATTTCTCCGACGGCGTCGTGGCGCCGGTGTTCTGGATCGTGCTGCTCGGCCTGACGGGTGGCGCGCTCTACAAAGCCGTCAACACCGCCGACAGCATGATCGGCCATCGCAACGCCCGCCACGAAGACTTCGGCAAATCGGCGGCGCAGCTTGATGACGTGGTCAATCTTCCCGGCTCGCGGCTGTCGGGCTTTCTGATCGTCGCCGCGGCGGCGCTGAGTGGCGGCGCATCGGCGGGCGATGCTTGGCAGGCGATGACGCGCGATGCCACCAAGCATGTCTCGCCCAATGCCGGCTATCCCGAAGCGGCCATGGCGGGCGCGCTCGGTCTGTCGCTCGGCGGGCCGCATGCCTATGACGGCGCGGAGACGGACGCCGCATGGCTTGGCGACGGACGGCGTGACGCGAACGCAAAGGACATCCAGGCGGCGCTGGCTCTTTATGGCCGCGCCGACGGGCTTCTCATCGCGCTCGTCTTCGCGCTGGCGGTTCTTACCGCGATATATTGAGCAGGGCATCCACATCCACATGAGCTTCCAGATGGGCGGCAAGGCGGTCGAGAATGTCATCCACCAAGCCTTCGTAGGAAATCCGCGTCTCGCCGGCGCCGAAACGCTTTAGCCACGCCGCGCGCTGGCGGTCGTCGGCAAAGAGGCCGTGCACATAGGTGCCGATGATCCGACCGTCAGCCGACATGGCACCCTCGGGCGAACCGTCGGCGAGACGCGCAAAGGGGTGCCCGTGATCGGGGCCCTCGGTCGTGCCCATATGCATCTCGTAGCCTGAGAACGGCGCGCCATCGAAGCTCGTGCCCTGCATCGGCTCAAGCCGCATCTGTGGCGACAGCGTAGTCTCGACATCGAGCAATGATAGGCCGAGCGCGGTGTCTGGCGTTCCTTCGATGCCGTCTGGATCACGGATGGCACCACCAAGCATCTGATAGCCGCCGCACAGCCCGAGCACTGCGCCGCCACGGCGGATATGGGCAGCAATGTCGATGTCGAAGCCTGCCTCAAGCAGCGCCTTGAGGTCGGAGAGGGTCGCCTTGGAGCCCGGCAAAATAATCAGATCCGCGTCGCCAGGGAGCGCCTCACCGGGCCGCACGCGTACCAGATCGACGGAAGGTTCCGCATCGAGGGGGTCGAGATCGTCGAAATTGGCGATATGGGACAGGATCGGCACGGCGATCTTGAATGCCGCATCCCGCTTCGCCGGACGGGCGGCATCCAGCGCCAGCGCATCCTCGGCGGGCAACATCCGCGCCTCGGCAAAATAGGGCACGAGCCCGAGCGCATGCCATCCCGTGGCTTTGGCGATCTGCGTCATGCCATCGGCGAACAAGGATGGGTCACCGCGAAACTTGTTGACCAGAAAACCTGCTATCAGCGCAGCGTCCTCAGGCGCGATCACAGCCTTTGTGCCGACGAGGCTGGCGATGACACCGCCCCGGTCGATGTCGCCGATGAGCACCAAGGGCACATCGCAGGCCCGCGCGAAGCCCATATTGGCGATGTCGTTGACGCGGAGATTGACTTCCGAGGCGCTGCCCGCACCTTCCACCAGCACAATGTCGGCCTCGGCTTTCAGGCGCGCGAAGCTGTCCTGCACGAAGGTCATTAGTTCGGGTTTGAGGCTCTGAAAGTCGGCGGCCTTGGCCGTGCCATGGACACGCCCCTGCACCACGATCTGCGCGCCGATCTCGCTTTGCGGCTTCAGCAGCACCGGGTTCATGTGCACGCTCGGCGGTACCCGGGCGGCACGCGCCTGCAACGCTTGGGCCCGGCCGATTTCGCCACCGTCCTCAGTGACCGCGGCATTGTTCGACATGTTCTGCGGTTTGAAAGGCAGCACTTTCAGCCCCCGCGTATGAAGCGCGCGCGCCAGGCCCGCCACCATCAGCGACTTGCCGACATCGGAGCCCGTGCCCTGGAACATGAGTGCCCGGGCCGTCATGGATCAGAACTCGATGCCGGGTTGTGCCTTCACGCCGGCGGCGAAGTGGTGCTTCACCAGCGTCATGTCGGTGACGAGGTCGGCTGCCTCGATAAGCGCGGGCTTGGCGTTGCGCCCCGTGACCACCACGTGGAGACCAGGACGGCGCGCTTTGAGCGTGGCGATGACTTGTTCCGGCGGCAGATAGTCGTAGCGCAGGGCGATACTCAGCTCATCGAGAATGACGAGGCCGAAGCTGTCGTCATCCATCAGCTCCACCGCCTTGGCCCAGGCGGCCTCCGCCGCGGCGATGTCGCGGGCGAGATCCTGAGTCTCCCAAGTGAAGCCCTCACCCATGGAGTACCAGGCAACTTGGTCGCCAAACTTCGCGAGCGCATCGCGCTCCGCCGTGTGCCAGGCGCCTTTGACGAACTGCACGACGCCGACGCGCTTACCCCGTCCGAGCATGCGCAACGCCAGACCGAATGCCGCCGTAGACTTGCCCTTGCCGGTGCCGGTGTGGACGATGAGCAGACCCTTCTCGATGGTCTTACCGGCCACTTCCTCGTCTTGCACCGATTTGCGCTTCGCCATCTTGGTGCGATGGCGCTCGGCGTCTTTCTCGTCAATCGCCTTGGTCATGATGTTTCCTTCACCGTGAGCGACTGTCCGGCAACCATGAACACTACGTGGCCGGAACGCGCCGCGATGCGCTGATTGAGAATACCTTGGGCGTCGCGGAAGCGCCGCGCCAGCGCATTGTCCGGCACGATGCTCAAACCAACTTCATTGGACACAAGAATGGTCGCGCCCGCGCGCGCCGCCACGGCCTGCTCCAGTTTTTCCGTCATCTCATCGATCGGAGATTTGGCGTGCATCAAATTCGACAACCATAAGGTCAGGCAGTCGACCAGAACCGTGGCGCCTCCTGGTGCGGCTCCAAGCGCTTCGGGCAGATCATGGGGTGCTTCGATAGTTTGCCAAGCGTCATCGCGCCGCGCTTTGTGTTCGGCGATGCGCGCGGCCATCTCGTCATCGCGCGGCTCCGCCGTAGCGATATAGACCCAAGGCCGCGGTAAGGCGGTGACGAGGCCTTCGGCGTATCGGCTCTTGCCGGAACGGGCGCCACCAAGGATGAAGGTCACACCTTCGCCCCCGGTTGTGGCAAGTCTTGCCATGGTCAGGCCGTTTGGATGAAGCGCTCGCGGAAGAAGCCCGCGAGCCCACCAAGGAACACCCAGAACAGGAGTGTGGTGACAGCCATCGCCACCACGAAGCTGTGATGCAGACCCTCGGGGATGGGACTCTCGTGGCTGACCGGCTGCGGTGCACCGATAACGTGCGGCGCTACCAGAAGCACGATGGCCGCGACCACCGAGAGCAGCGATCGGCTGTGGAACAAGAGGCCGAGAGCGACCCCCGCCGAAACCACGGTCCCCACCCACCAAAGCTGACGCGAACCAAGTTCGGCCGCTTGCATGGCGGGGAGTTCGGGCGGCAGCCCTAGTCCCGGCGCAAGCGTGAAGGCGATGAAGCCTGCCAGGCCCCAGAAGACGCCTTGGTGCCAACCGCCGAGCCCACCAAACAGCTCGCTCGCCGCCACCAGCAGCAGAGCGAAGACGATGCCGGTGATGACATTGGCGGCCAGGGTGAAGCCTGTGCGTTCGATCCCGTCGGATGGTGCCCAGCCTTCGCCGTGGTCATGGGCAGCAGTGTCATGAGCGGCCGTGGCATCGGCATGCTCGTGGGCCATTGCAGGAGCTTCAGCAGGCGCTGCGGAGCTTTGCTCCTCGAACACCTCGGCTTGCAGGATCAAGGGAACCGTCGCGAATTGCTGAACGACAGTCATGCCAAGACCAGCGATCGCGCCGGCGATGGCCGCAACTATGACGATGTTACGGAAGTAATCCATGATGTGTGCTCTCCCTTAGTGGCAAGGAAAAGCCATGGAATGACGGTAGTCGTGCGCAGCGTTATGCACTGCCTCGATGTGGGAAAAGCCCACACCACCGACGATGAAAATGCCGAGCAGCGCGGCCATGAAGATGGGCACGGCGCGCGACGACGTAAGTGCGGCGGCGTTGATGCCGGCGCCTTCAGGTTCGATCGAATACGTATTCATTTAGACCCCCATGCGCCCTCCACCCGAGGGCACGGTTCAAGGTTGAGCCGGCGGCAGGTCTCCTGGCTCGCGGGTCGACACCTTCCCTCGGCCTTCCCAGAGGATTAGCTCCAGTGGCCAGCGGAGGGGGCTCACCGCTTACAGTTGCGGGGGCAGCCGCGGATTTGGATGAAGATCCTCACCGCGTTCCCTTTTACGTCCCACGGAATGCGGGAACCGACGACGGGAGAACTATACCCAGCCTGCCACCAGCCGCAAGCGGGCTTGGCGCGAGGCTCGATTTCGCGCCCCAGCCGGTCGCATTGACAAAGGCGGCGGGCGCCCTCTTTAGTGGCCAGATCGACGGTCTCTCGAGATGAGAGCGAACAGGGAACGCGGTACGGATTTTTGGTCCAATTCCGCGGCTGCCCCCGCAACTGTAAGCGGCGAGCCCGAACCACATTGCCACTGGGAATTCCGGGAAGGCGGTGATGGGCTATGACCCGCGAAGCCAGGAGACCTGCCGTCGATCTGGTCGCTTGCCCGGGCGGGGTGCCTCGGCGACGGTTAGTTCTTTGGCGGCACCGAGTATTCGGTTCGCGGCCATGCAGCACCCCAATCGCGGATGGCCCGAGGAGCGGCTTTAACGGGGTGAGTCTCACCGATATCAAAGCGGCCGGCGACGACGCGGCGCAGTCTGCGACCGCGGCCACCGTCTATGTCTGCATCACCTGCCGCCGCGCGGGCGACCCCGAGGACGCGCCCCGTCCCGGCCTCGCCCTGGCGCAAGCCACAGCCAAAGCGGCTGACGGCACCGGCGTGGCTGTTCGCCAAGTCCAGTGCCTGGCCAATTGCAGCCGGGCCTTGAGCGCCGCCATGCGCTGCGACGGCGCCTGGACCTATGTGTTTGGCGGGCTGGAGCCCGACCGGGATGCCGAAGCGCTGATCGAGGGCGCGCAGCTTCTCGCCCGGGCCGAAGATGGCGTGCTGCCTTGGCGCGGCCGCCCCGACATCTTGAAGCGCGGGCTGATCGCTCGCGTGCCGCCACTCGATTTCACGGAGGAAAATCAATGAGTTCGCTTGCCCGCGTTCCCTGCACCATCGTCACGGGCTTTCTGGGTTCGGGCAAGACGACGCTCATCCGCCATGTGCTGGCCAACGCCAACGGGCGGCGGCTGGCGGTCATCGTCAATGAGTTTGGCGATGTGGGCATCGACGGCGAGATCCTGAAAGGCTGTGGCGACGCTTCGTGCCCCGAGGAGAATATCGTCGAGCTGGCGAACGGTTGCTTGTGCTGCACCGTGGCGGACGAGTTCGTGCCGGCGCTCGACGAGATTCTCGCCATGGACCCCCCAGTCGAGCACATCATCATCGAGACCTCCGGCCTGGCGCTGCCGAAGCCTCTGGTGCAGGCCTTCAATTGGCCGGCCATCAAGAGCCGCGTCACCGTGGACGGCGTGGTGGCGGTGGTGGACGGCGCAGCGCTCGCCGAGGGTCAAGTGTCCGCCAATCTTGAGGCTCTGTCGCAGCAGCGCGCGGCGGACGACGCGCTGGACCATGACAATCCCATTGAAGAAGTCTTCGAGGATCAGATCGCTTGCGCCGATCTCGTGGTGCTGAACAAGCGCGACCTGCTCGATGAGGCGGGCCTGGAGAAAGCCATGGCCGCCGTGACCGGCGCGCTGCCGCGCACGGTCGGCATCGTCACCGTGGCGGAAGGCAAGGTGGACCTTGGGGCCCTGCTCGGGCTTGGGGTCGGCACCGAGAACGACATCGAAAACCGCAAAACCCATCACGACGACGAGCTCGATCACGACCATGACGACTTCGATAGTTTCGTGGTGCCGCTAGCCGAGATCGGCGACCCGGACATGATCGCGACGCGTATCGCGGGCCTTGCCGAGGCCCATAATGTGTTGCGGGTCAAGGGGTTCGCTTCCGTCGAGGGCAAGCCCATGCGCCTCCTGATCCAGGCCGTGGGGCCGCGGGTGAACCATTATTACGACCGGCCTTGGGGGCCTTCAGAGGACCGCCAGGGCAGTGTCGTGGTCATCGGCCTCAAAGGTCTCGACCGCGACGCGGTCATCAAGTCTCTCGCCGGGTGAAGCGATGCATCTGTTGCAGACAAGCTCCACGACGCTCGACGATATCGCCGAGCCAGTCGATCTCGGCCAGACGCCGGGCGACATCGTGGTGCTGTCTTTTGCCGACAGCGATCTCGCCGGGCTAGCGGCGGCCTACGAGACGGAGGCTGACCAGCTGCCGAGTTTGCGGCTGGCGCATCTACGCGATCTGCGCCACCCCATGTCCATCGACCTTTGGGTGGACGCGGTGGCTCGCCACGCCAAAGTCATTGTGGTGCGGCTGCTCGGCGGTCTCGACTGGTGGCGCCATGGCGTCGAGACGCTGTCTGTCGTCGCCCGCGAGAACAACATCGCCCTGGCGATCTTGCCGGGCGAAGACCGCGATGACGCGGGGCTGTTCGAAGTTTCCACCCTGCCGACCGATGAATTGCAGGTGCTGCTGCGCTATTTCCGCGAGGGGGGGCGCGAGAATCTGCAAGGCCTACTGCGCCGTCTTGCCCGTCAGGCCGGGGCTGAGATCGAGGCGCCAGCGCCCCGGAGAGTGCCGCGCATGGCCGGCTACGCGCCAGGCAAGGGGGCTATCCCGTTCCACGCCTTGCGCGACGAGACCGCGACGGGGCTTCCCATCGTACCGGTGATTTTCTACCGCTCGGCGCTGCTCGCCGCCGACACGGCGCCCATTGATGGGCTCTGCGAGGCACTTGCCGCGCGCGGCCTGACGCCAGCGCCGCTCTTCGTGCCGAGCCTCAAGGACAAAGAAGCCGCGACTTTCGTGCGCGAAGCTCTGGCGATGCTGGCCCCCGCCGTGATCGTCACCACCACGGCCTTCGCCGCCGGCGATGGTGAGACTTCGCCGTTCGACGGCATCGATGCGCCCGTGCTGCAAGCGGTGATAGCCACCACGCGGCGCGAAGCCTGGATGGGAAATTCTCGCGGGCTCGGGCCATCAGATCTGGCCATGCATATCGTACTGCCCGAACTCGATGGCCGCGTGCTGGTTGGCGCGCTCGCCTTCAAGGACGCCGCGCCAAAAGACGACGCGCTCGCCTTCACCGCCTATGCCAGCCGGCCCGAGCCGGACCGCATTGATGCCGTCGCCGACCGGATCGCGGCGCTCGCACGGCTCCAGCAGACACCGCGTCGTGAGCGCCGTGTGGCCGTGGTGCTGCCGGACTATCCCGGCGCGGCGGGACGCACGGGCTACGCGGTCGGCCTCGACGTGCCGGCAAGCGTGTTGGCCCTGCTGAGCGATCTCGGTGACGCGGACTACACGATCGAGAATACGCCGTCCGATTCAGCCGCGCTGCTCAAGCTTCTGGAACGCGGCGCGGACCAACCGGCGCTAACGCTCGCGGATTACGAAACTCTGCTCGCCAAGCTCCCGGCCGAGATTGCCGAAGAGATCAACGCCGCCTGGGGCGCACCCGACGCCGATCCTGATTTCCACGACGGAGCCTTCCGTTTCCGCGCCGCGACGTTCGGCAATGTCACCGTGGCGCTGCCACCGGACCGTGGCTCCACAAACGACCGCCGCGCCGATTATCACGATCCCACGCTGCCACCGCGCCACGCGCTGCTCGCATTCGGTCTTTGGATGCAACACGGGGTCGAGGCGCACGCACTCCTGCACCTTGGTGCCCATGGCACGTTGGAATGGCTGCCGGGCAAGGCCGTGGCGCTGTCTCAGAAGTGCTTCCCCGAAGCCGTGGTCGGTTCACTGCCGGTGGTCTATCCGTTCATCGTCTCCAATCCTGGCGAGGCCGCGCAAGCCAAGCGCCGGGTCGCCGGCGTGACCATCGGCCATCTGCCGCCACCGCTGACCGACACCGAGCTGTCGGGCCCGGCGCAAGAACTTGAGCGTCTGGTGGACGAATACGCCATTGCCGATGGCTTGGATCGGCGGCGCCGCGAGCGATTGGCCAAGCTCATCGTCGAGAGTGCGCAAGGCTCAGGGCTCGCACGCGAGGCGGGCGTCGACGCGAGCGAAGACGCCGACGGCGCGCTGATCAAGATCGATGCTTGGCTCTGCGACCTGAAAGACTTCGCCATCAAGGACGGCCTACATATTTACGCGCGGCCCTCACGCATGGACGATCCGTTGTGGCAAGCGAGCGCCGACACCGAGCGCGACGCACTGATCACCGCGCTCGACGGCAAGCATGTGCCGCCGGGGCCTGCGGGAGCGCCGGCCAGAGGCCGCCGCGACGTGCTGCCCACCGGGCGCAATCTGTTCACCGCCGACCCGCGCGTGCTGCCGACACCGACGGCCACGGAACTTGGCAAGCTCGGGGCCGATGAGGTGGTGCGCTCCTACATGCAGGCCCATGGCGAAATGCCACGTTCGCTGGTGATCGATTTATGGGGCAGCGCCACGCTCAGGACCGGCGGCGAGGAGATCGCTCAAGGACTGGCGCTCATGGGCTGCCGCCCCACTTGGGACCCGGCCACAGGGCGCGTCACGGGTATGGAAGTTTTGCCGCCCGCCGTCATGGGGCGTCCGCGCGTGGACGTGACGTGGCGCATTTCCGGGCTTTTTCGCGATCTTTTCCCGGCACAGATTGCGTTACTCGATGCCGCCGTCCAGCTGGTCGCCGCCCGCGACGAGGACGACACCGAGAACCCGCTGGCCGCCGCGCGCCGCGCCACTGGCGGCAGCGGTGACACGCTACCGCGTATTTTCGGCAATGCGCCAGGCGCCTATGGCGCGGGCGTCGAGGATCTGTTGGGACGCGATGCCGACGACAACGAGCTTGGCGCCGCCTACTTGGCGGCCACGTCGCATTCTTATGGTGGCGCCGAAGGCGAGGGCGCTGCGGCGCCGTCAGCCTTTGCCGACCGCGTCGCCGCCGCCGATCTTCTCGTGCATGGCTCCGACGATCCGAGCCGCGACATCCTCGAAGGTGCGGAGGATGTGGCCCATGTGGGCGGCTTCGCCGCGGCGGCCGCATCTCTTGGCGCCACACCCGATCTCGTCATGCTCGACGTGACCGACCCCAAACGGCCGCGCGCACGGCCGCTTCCGCAAGCGCTCGCCCGCATCGTGCGGGGACGCGCTACGAGTCCGAAATTCATCGAAGGCATGATGCGTCATGGCGCGCGCGGCGCGGCGGAACTCGCCGAGACTGTCGACCGGCTGGTGGACTTCGCCGAGACCACGGGCGCGGTGTCGAGCGCGCTGTTCGATACCGTTCATGAGGCCTATCTCGCCGACGACAATGTGCGCGACTTCTTGCTGCGCGAGAACCCTGACGCGGCGCGCGCGATTGCTGAACGGCTGGAGAGCGCCCGCGCCAAAGGACTATGGCATCCACGGCGCAACGATCTCGGCACCGAGTTCGCCTCGCGCGAAGTTGAGGCAACCCTATGAGCGCGTCGCCGAAGGCAGCAATGAACCCACCGGTGGTTCGCGGTGCTTGTCCGCGCCTCTCCGCACCCATGCAAACCGGCGACGGTCTGCTGGCGCGCCTGGTGCCGGCGGGGCCCATGGCCATCGATGCTTTCGTGGAGCTTTGCGCGGCGGCCCATACGCATGGCAACGGCGTCATGGAGATTAGCGCGCGCGGCAGTCTTCAAGTGCGCGGGCTTAGCCCAAAATCAGCGCCGCTCTTTGCCACGGAAGTCGAAGCACTCGATCTCGACATCTGCGGAGACGTACCGGTGATCGCGAGCCCTCTGCCCCACGACCCGTCGGCGCTGATCGACGTACATGCCCTAGCCGCCGATCTTCGCGAAGCTGTGGCCGCGAGCGGGCTGATCGTGGCGCCGAAACTATCGGTGGTCGTCGATGGTGGCGGGCAACTCCATCTCGATGCGCTGACGGCGGACATTCGCCTCCGCGCTGTTTCCACCCCCGATGGGCCTAAGCTTCTCGTGTCGCTCGCGGGCGTTGCGAATTCGGCGACAGCGCTTGGCATGGTCGCGCCTCACGATGCGTCAAGGCTCGTGCGCGATCTCCTTAGTGTGATTGCCGCGCACGGTCCCGATGCGCGTGCACCCCATATCGACATCAGTGAATTTCGTGAGGTCGCAAAAATCCGCCTTGCGCCGGCGACCTCTGCAACACGGACACAGGCCGAGACGATTGGGCTGCACCGACTTAGCAACGATGCCTGCGCCATTGGCGTGGCGCTCGAATTCGGTCAGGCCCATGCGAATGATCTGATGGCGCTTGCCGGGATCGCAGCAGCAAACGGCGCGACCTGGGTGGCGAGCGCACCGAACCGCACGCTTCTGCTTGGGCCAATCGACGAAATGACCGGCTTCGTGCTGGCAACGGCGGCGGACAGTCTGGGCTTCGTGGTGGATGCGCGCGATTCTAGGCGCCGCGTCGTCGCCTGCCCCGGCGCGCCGTCTTGCGCTTCGGGACTCATCGCCGCCCGGGCGTTGGCCGCCGAGATTGCCAATGCGCTTCCGGCGTCGCAAACCGGCATCGCCGTGCATGTGTCCGGCTGCGCCAAAGGCTGCGCGCATCCAATGTCAGCGCCGCTCACCATTGTCGGCACCGAGCAGGGCTGCTGCGGCGTCGTCCATGACGGGACAGCCCGCGCGCGGCCCGAACGCCATATCGAGGCGAGTAACCTCGTCGCCGAGATCAGCAAAATGCGGGAGCCCGTGAATGCCTAAGCCGGACTATATCCGCGACGGCGCGGCCATCTATGAGCGGTCCTTTGCCATCATCCGGGAAGAGGCCGACCTGTCGGGCTTCACGCCGGAGCAGGCCGGCGTGGCCGTGCGCATGATCCATGCCTGTGGCCAGGTGGAGGCCGCCGCGCCGATCGAATTTTCGCCCGACCTCGTGCAAGCGGCACGGGACGCGCTGCAGCGAGGCGCGCCAATTTTCTGCGACGCGCAGATGGTGGCCCATGGCGTCACCCGCGCGCGGCTGCCCGCCGGCAACGACGTGATCTGCACCTTGCGCGACGAAGCCGTACCGGAGCTGGCCAAGAAGCTCGGCACGACCCGCTCGGCCGCCGCGCTCGAGCTATGGCGCGACCGGCTGGAAGGCAGCCTGGTGGCCATCGGCAATGCACCCACCGCCCTGTTCCATTTGCTGGAAATGCTCGGGGCTAGCGCGCCCAAACCCGCTGCCATCATCGGCATTCCGGTGGGCTTCGTCGGCGCGGCGGAATCGAAAGACGCTCTGGCAGCCAACAGCTATGGCGTGCCGTATCTCATCGTGCGCGGCCGCATGGGCGGTAGCGCCATGACGGCGGCGGCCATCAACGCACTCGCCAAGGAGGGGTTATGACGGGACGGCTTATTGGTGTCGGTGTCGGCCCAGGAGATCCTGGACTGCTGACGCTGAAAGCCATCGACGCGATCAAGGCGGCGGACGTGATCGCCTATTTCGCCAAGGCGGGGAACACCAGCAATGCGCGGACCATCGTCGAAGGCCATCTCAACGGCGCGACGGAGCTGCCCCTGCTTTATCCCGTCACCACCGAGATTCCGAAAGAGGATGCCGCCTATCGCGAGGCCATCACCGGTTTCTACGATGCGTCGGCGAAGACAGTGGCGCAGCATCTGGATGCGGGGCGCGATGTCGCCATCCTGTCGGAAGGCGATCCGTTTTTCTACGGCTCCTACATGCACATGCATGTGCGGCTGTCAGAAACTTATCCCACCGAGGTGGTGGCTGGCGTCACCGGCATGTCAGGTTGCTGGTCGGCCATCGGCACGCCCATGACGCAAGGCGACGACGTGTTCACCGTACTTCCCGGCACGTTGCCCGAGTACGAGCTTGAGCGCCGCCTCGCCGACGCCAATGCCGCCGTGGTGATGAAGATTGGCCGTCATCTGCCCAAGGTACGCCGGGCTCTTGATCGCGCCGGACGGCTCGACCGCGCCATCTATGTGGAGCGCGGCACCATGGCCAATGCCTCGGTGATGAAGCTGGTCGACAAGCTCGACGGCTGCGCGCCCTATTTCGCCATCGTGCTCGTGCCGGGCTGGGAGCAACGCAAGTGAGCGGACGCCTGACCATTATCGGGCTCGGCCCTGGCGACGACCGCTTTATCACTCCCGAAGCGACAGAGGCGCTTGTCTCGGCGGAAGCGCTTTACGGCTATGGACCCTATTTGGACCGGGTGCCGCCACGCGACGGCCAGGCGCGACACGCGTCCGGAAATCGTGTTGAAGGCGCGCGGGCAGAAGCGGCGCTCAATCATGCAGCGGGCGGGGCGCATGTGGCCATGGTGTCGGGCGGCGACCCCGGCGTATTCGCCATGGCGGCGGCGGTGTGCGGAGAGATCGAGGCCGGGCCGGCGGAATGGCGGGCGCTCGATATCGTCGTGGTGCCCGGCATCACCGCCATGCTGGCCGTGGCGGCGCGGGCCGGCGCGCCCTTAGGCCATGATTTCTGCGCCATCTCGCTGTCGGACAATCTGAAGCCCTGGGATTTGATCGAGCGGCGCCTGGACGCCGCGGCATCAGGCGGCTTCGTCATCGCGCTCTACAATCCCGTGTCGAAGGCGCGGCCATGGCAGCTCGGCGAGGCATTCAAGCGGCTTGGCCGCCATCTCGCCCCGGAAACGCCCGTGATCTTCGGACGCGCCGTGGGACGTGCCGACGAGGCCCTGACCATCACCACACTCGATGTGGCCGGAGATGCCAAGGCCGACATGGCCACGCTGGTTATTATCGGCTCGCCTGAGACTCGGCTAATCCAACGCGAAGGGCGTGAGCCGCTGGTCTATACGCCGCGAGCCTCGGCGGAGGTCACCGCATGATCGAGCCAGGCAACAACGCCTTCAACCGTCTCGACGGTTTCAACGTCCGGCAGCGCGGGACGCTGCAACAGAATCACCGGCAGATGCAGATTCCGCGCCGCCGTGATCTTGCCGTAGCTGGCGTCGCCGCCGCTATTCTTGGCGACCACCACATCGATCTTGTGACGTGTCAGCAGAGCCCGATCGTCAGCCTCGCTGAACGGGCCGCGCGCGGTGAGATAGATGGCGTGGGGCACGGCGAGGGGCGGGTCGACTGGATCGACGCTGCGGACCAGATAGACATGCTCCGGCGCGGCGGCAAAAGGTTCGATCTCCTTGCGCCCCATGGCGAGAAACACCCGGCGGGGCACATTTCCCAGCGCAGCGACCGCTTCACCCATAGTGGCGACTTCGATCCACTGGTCGCCTTCGGACTTCGTCCACGGAGGGCGCCGGAGCGCCAGAAGCGGGACGCCGGCACGTTCAGCCACGCGGGCCGCATTGGCGGAGATGATCGCGGCATAAGGGTGGGTGGCGTCGATCAGCGCTTCGATACCCTCCTGGCGAAGATAGTTCTCGAGCCCTTCCACACCGCCGAAGCCACCGATGCGCGTGGGGACGGCTTGGGGCAAAGGATTGGCCGTGCGGCCGGCAAGCGACAGGGTGACAGTGAATTCGCCACGCCCGGCCAGCGCACCGGCAAGAGCCCGTGCTTCCGTGGTACCGCCGAGAATGAGGATCTTCATGGCGCGTCCTGAACCAACCATGCCGGACCGTGCCCCATTGAAGCGCTGGCTGTCCATCGTCGGCATCGGCGAGGACGGGCTTGAGGGCCTGGGCACCGGCGCCCGCGAGCTTATCGCCAAGGCCGATATCGTGTTTGGCGGCGCTCGGCATCTCGCGCTGGCCGCGCCGCTAATCCAGGGCGAGGCCAAGCCTTGGCCGAGTCCATTCGCTACGGCGGTGGACGCAGTGCTGGCCATGCGGACGCGTCAAGTCTGCGTGCTCGCCTCGGGCGATCCTTTCTTCTATGGCGTGGGCTCGGTGCTCGCCAGCCATGTGCCGCCGGAGGAGACTTTGGTGATCCCGGCGCCATCCGCGTTCAGCCTAGCGGCGGCGCGCATGGGCTGGCCGCTGCCGGAGACATTGTTGGTGTCGGTGCATGGCCGCGCGCTCGACCGCATCCGCCCCCATCTTTGTCCCGGCGCACATATCCTGGCGCTCACCTCCGACGCCGATGGCCCCGCCGCGCTGGCGCGGCTGCTAGCGGACAACGGCTTTGGCGACTCACGGATCACGGTGCTTGAGGCGCTGGGCGGGGGCAGTGAACGCATCCGCACGGGCCTTGCCAAAAGCTTCGACATCGGCGACATCGCCGCGCTGAACCTCGTGGCCATCGAAGTCGTGGCCGCCCCCGATGCGCGAATCCTGGCTTACACGCCGGGTCTTGCCGACGATCTGTTCGAGCATGACGGCCAGATCACCAAGCGCGAAATCCGCAGCCTGACATTGTCATCGCTGGCGCCATTGCGCGGCGAGCTTCTGTGGGATGTAGGCGCTGGGTCTGGGTCCATCGCCATCGAATGGATGCTGGCAGACAGCTCCCTTCGCGCCATCGCCATCGAGGCCGACACCGCCCGCGCAGCGCGTATCAGCCGCAACGCCGCCGCGTTCGGGGTGCCGGAGCTCGAAATCATTGAGGGACGCGCGCCGCAAGCGCTTGCTGGGCTGGAAGCACCGGATGCGATTTTCATCGGTGGCGGCGCCAGCAATGAAGGCGTAATCGACGCGTGCATCGCGGCGCTGAAGACCGGCGGACGCCTGGTCGCAAATGCGGTGACACTGGAGACCGAATCAGAACTTCTTGCGCGTCAGGCGCGCCTTGGGGGCGAGCTCGTCCGCATCGCCGTGTCGCGGGCGGAAGCGATAGGAAACAAGACCGGCTGGCGCCCAGCCATGCCGGTCACACAATGGGTTTGGAGGAAGTCATGATCGTGGCGGGCATTGGCTGCCGCAGAGGCACGACGGCGGAGGAGATCAACGCCGCCATCGACATCGCGCTAGCGAAAGCCTCCATCGCGCCGGAACGGCTCAGCCTCGTTGCCACCTCGGACGGCAAGGGCAGCGAGCCCGGGATCATCCAGGCCGTTTCGGCCCGTGGCGTGCAACTCGTCCTGATCAGGCCGTCCGACCTTGACGCTGCGGGGCCACGCACGCTGTCCTCCTCGCCCCTGGTGAAGGCGCTGATCGGCATACCCTCGGTGGCCGAAGCGGCGGCGCTGGCCGCGTGCGGCCCGGCGTCCCGGCTTATCGTGCCGCGTATCGTCGAGGGCCCGGCGACCTGCGCCATCGCCACCGACGAGGATGGTTCGTGACGGTCCACTTCATCGGCGCCGGTCCTGGCGCCGCCGACCTCATCACGGTCAGGGGCCGTGACCTCATCGCGCGCTGCCCGGTCTGCCTCTATGCCGGCTCCATCGTACCGAAGGACTTGCTGGCCTACTGCCCGGACGACGCGCGCCTCGTCGATACGGCGCCCATGTCGCTGGACGAAATCGAAGCGGAATATGTGGCGGCACACGAAGCCGGGCACGACGTGGCGCGGCTGCACTCGGGCGATCTTTCGATCTTCAGTGCCGTGGCCGAGCAGATGCGCCGCCTCAATGCCCACGACATTCCCTATACGGTGACGCCTGGCGTACCCGCCTTCGCCGCTGCGTCCGCCGCGCTTCAGAGCGAACTGACTGTGCCGGAAGTGGCGCAGAGCGTGGTGCTGACCCGCGTGCCGGGCCGCGCCTCACGCATGCCCGAGGCTGAGAAACTCGCCGCCTTCGCCGTGACCGGCGCGACGCTGGCCATCCATCTCGCCATCCACGCCCTCGATAAGGTAGTCGAAGAAGTGACACCGTTCTACGGCGCCGACTGTCCTGTTGCGATAGTGGCTCATGCAAGCTGGCCCGAAGAAACCATTCTGCGCGGCACGCTTGGCGACATTTGCGAGAAGCTGGTGGCGGCGCCTATCGAACGCACGGCGCTGATCCTGGTGGGCCGGGCACTGGCGCCTAAGGATTTTCGCGACAGCGCGCTCTATGACGCCGACTACCGCCGCCGCTTCCGGGCAGGCGCGCCATGAGCAGACGCGGAGGCAGCATGGCCGACCAGCCTGCCGCTACGATCAAACACCACGATCTCGATCTCGACGGGCTTACCGGCAACGACCGCCGCGGCCGTCTTATGCGCAGCCCGCGCCACCGCATTACCGAGAGCAATGTTTTCAGCTTCCGCATGATCGAAGGCTTCCGCCGCGGTGTTCGCGGCGCGGATCTGCGCGCTCAAGCCGGGCGACCCACCAGCAGTCTCGGCGAGCTTCGCCAGTCCATCGAGATCGACGGAACCGCGCTTGGAATGAAGATCGAGCAGGCCTTGAGCGAGTTTGGCCATCTTGCCGACACCGCCGGCAATGGTGACGCGTGGCACGGGACGGGCCTTCACATATTTCAACATGCCGCCGACAAAGTCGCCCATGTCGATCAGCGCGGACTCGGGCAAGTCGTACATCTTCTGCACGGCGGCCTCCGACGTCGATCCGGTCGAAGCGGCGACGTGGGTCAGACCCATGGCGCGGGCGACATCGATGCCGCTATGGATCGAGTGGATCCAGGCGGAACAGGAATAGGGCACGACGATGCCGGTGGTGCCGAGGATCGACAGCCCGCCGACAATGCCGAGACGGCCGTTCATGGTCTTGGCGGCAAGAGCCTCGCCACCAGGCATAGCGATTTCCACTTCCACATTGCCCGCATCGCCGTGGGCAGCAGCGACCTCCGCGATCGCCTCGCGGATCAGCTTCCGGGGGACGGGATTGATGGCGGGCTCGCCGGGGGGCACGGGCAGACCAGGCCGTGTCACCGTGCCAACGCCCTCGCCGGCGCGAAAACTGACACCAGAGCCAGGCGCGCCGGGCCGAACCGTTACCTGGATCAACGCACCATGGGTCACGTCGGGATCGTCGCCAGCGTCCATCCTTCGCGCTCGCCACCACGTCGCGTGGCGATCACTTGGCGACCGCCAGCGTGGTCAAGGACGCCGGCGACGATCCCGACGTGACCCATGGTGCGTTGATCCAGATAACGGTTCGGCCCGGCGCGCCTGGCTCTGGTGTCAGTTTTCGCGCCAGCGAGGGCGTTGGCACGGTGACACG
>PVMS01039065.1_pt1 | contig 22400 bp, 22 predicted proteins | sample 1853461 | NCBI WGS metagenome assembly PVMS01 (sample SAMN08582032, study PRJNA380276) | Marine sediment metagenome, whole genome shotgun sequencing project. | isolation source: ocean sediment barecode stripped | collected 2017 | reverse complement strand
TGTTGTATCGTACGGATTCAAGGAGAAGCTGTTTCAAATTTTAACCCGGCCTTTGATTTCCGTGATGCAAACCGGCGACAGCTATGAAACAAACAACAAGACGATGTCTGAGCTCTTCGAGGTGGGCGGTAAAAGGGATTTTTGCTTGCTCATCAGTCACTTAATGGGCCCTCTGATTCTGTATTTCGGATTTCTTTTTCATTTTTATCTTCATCAGGAGCATCAGAAACGCTTCGAATATCGGGTTCGAGACCGACCTTTACATCTATAGCCTCCTTAATTTCGTCGCTCATATTGTCAAATGTCGTTTTAACATCTTTTAATTCAGTATCAATTTCCATAGATTCTTTTAATTCCGATGTTGCCCTCTTAAACTCGGCAAAAGCACGGCCCAAAGATTTTGCAAGATCGGGAAGCTTTTTTGGGCCGATAACAATTAGGGCTATTGCCAGGATCAAAAACATTTCAGGCATGCCGATGCCAAACATATATTACTCCTATGTAGTACTTGACCGAATAGTTTTCTTTTCGTTAATAATTCTAAACTGCGCTAATCCACACTTCTCACGAGCCAGATGAATTCTTCATGAGAAATACGGGCTAACAGGTTTCCACTCTTACTTCACATCTGGTTTTAAAATAAAGAGATAGAGTGTGCCGGGGTGTTGCATGTGGCCTGCTGCGATTTCAGCATATATTCCGTTTCCCCAGAACAGATCAGCGCGACCAGGGCCCCGGATTGCACCGCCGGTATCATGAATCAGAACAAACCTGCTGAAATCTATCCATTCATGAATCTCTCCATCTCCATCGACGATGGGCTTTTGGGTTTCGATATAAGCCAGGCCGGACATAGGGAATATGCGCCTGTCCAGTGCAATAGATCGACCCGGCGTCAATCTCACATTCAGGTAACCCAATGGACCGTCATCTTCTGTCTTAAAAAATACGTAACTGGGATTATAGTTTAAAACATCCTCAACTTCTTCGGGATAGTCACGCAAATAAGAACGAATTCTTTGCATTGACATTTCCGAGCGGTCTATTTTTTCTCTGTCTATGAGCAGTTTGCCTATGCTCCGATAGGGACGACCGTTTGAGCTGTGATAATGAACGTTAATGATCTCTCCATTATCAAGAAAAATTTTCCCGGAACCCTGGATTTGTAAAAAAAAGAGGTCAACCTGGTCCTTAAGCCAGGCAATATGACTTGCCCTACCTTCAAGTATACCTTCATATTCTATGTTCTTACGATCATAGTAGGGTACAACAGCTTGATTGTCATATCTGGCGACGATGGTTTCACCGTTAAACCGAGGAGAGAATAAGGAGAGGTTAATTGTCATCAGATCTTTGGGGCGGGCATAGATTGGAAATCTGTACTCGGCACTTTTTTCAAGGCTTCCCTCTAAAAAAGGTTCGTAATATCCGGTAAAGAGGACATGCCCCGTATTTTCACTGCCCGCAGATTTGTAGACCAAATAATTTGACCGAATAAATTCATTCAGTTCTTTTCCTGATGGTTTAGTCTTTATAAATTTCAAAAAATATTCCAGAGATCTGATCATGTGGGCGGTATCAAAGACGTCTTTTTCAAACCTGAACTCTTTGGTGGCTGGAACGTTATTGAGATATGAAATACTCTGCAAAATTCCGTGCTCCAAACCATCATAGACCATATCATCGGTGAACTCGGGATAATCGACGGATGTTATCTTTGCCAATTCCGATTCGCTGGTTTCCGGTGGTTTTACGTAAACAGTGCATCCGCCGGCAAGACATGCGCATAGAACACAGATAATAAAAACCATCATATATCGGTTGGGCATTTTTTGTTTCACGGAAATCATTCAGTATCAATGTCGGTTACAACCAGAGCGGGCTATATTTCTGCAGTGATATCCACCAGCATGCAACGACCCTTCGGGTGCTTCGGTTAATTGGACTTGTGCGGTTCCACGGCCTTTTACAACCTTGAGGTAAAAGCGTTTATTACAAAGCAAAGGATGCCGATACAAAGCAGCAAAATGTACAAAGGCATGTAAACAATATAGTCGGCTATATTTTGAATACTGGTCCACGAAATCGTATCAATCCATTCGAAGTATTCCGGGCCGATGGAATCCGCAAGTGTTAAGTTGTTCCAGGCGGTTTTCCCCTTTGTTATGGATGCTGCCGAGGGATCCATCAATGTCGATATAGTCTGAAACCCTAGAATAATGGCGCTGGCCAAACATGAAACCAACCCGGCGATAGTAAATTTTGACATGGCTGATACCTCTTTGAAGAGTTAAGAGTTGACGGCTTCGCTAATCCCGCCAGAGCGGGACTGCGTTGCGCTGCATCCTTAGTCACTTCAGTGTGAAACCTTTGCAAAACCTGCGCAAAAAAATGGACTTGCTGTCTTGCATCTGAATGCAAACCCGAGGCTTGCAGAATTTATTATCATATAATCTATTGGTTTTAAAATCAAGGAAGAAGCAAAGTCTCTCCTATTTTTCCATGTCATTTTTATTAAAATCCTCGCTTTTTCCACCCGATTTTTCAAGGAGACATATGTCGGAAATGGTTATTTCCCTATCATAAGATTTGCACATATCATATATGGTCAGTGCGGCAATCGATACTGCTGTCAGGGCTTCCATTTCAACACCGGTCTGATCAACAATGCGGGCCGTGGCTTTGATTCTTATTAAACTGGCTATTTTATCAGGAAAAAAATCGACTGCTACATGTGTAATATTAAGGGGATGACACATGGGGATGAGTTCCGAGGTCTTTTTTGCAGCCATGATACCTGCAATTCGGGCTGTCTCAAGAACATTTCCTTTTTTTATGGTTTGATTGAGGATCTTTTCAAAAGTTTTCGGCTTCATGGAAACAACCCCTTGGGCAACTGCAATGCGTAGCGTTGGCTTTTTATCGGTTACATCTACCATCCTGACATGTCCTTCCTTGTCGATGTGGGTAAATTTGGACATATAAATACTCCTTATATTCTGGAATTACACAAATAATTGCATTACCCGTGTCATTCTATCTCTTTGAAAATATTACCGCTTCAGGTATGATTAAATTTTTACTGAAAAAACTCGCGGATAACGTGCCCTAATCCACTCAAACAGTTGCCATCACAAAATTTAATCATTCCTGAAGCTCCCCTCTACCCCGCCTTAAAAGGCGGGGCTCTCGGGGAGCAGACCGGTCAAGGGCTAAAATGTTACGAAAACTTCTGTTTTCTTGGTAACAGTTGTTTTTATGGCATTAAGGGTGTCATTCAGTACGGCAATCACATTTTCGCGGATATCTCCGGCAACAACAAGAATCATGACGTCGTCTCCCACGGTTAGATGCCTGTTTTCAGCGATATCGACGAGTATTTCAATTATGCCCGACTTTTTTTTATGCGATTCAATCACCTTGTGCAGTTGTTTTTGATCAACAGAGACTGTCAGGCCAGATATTTTCCGTCCATCACGCGAAGTGCTGCGGACAACCCCGTTATGGCACAGGATCATTCCTGCCTTATGATATTCCGGATGATTTTTAATTGTATCAATAAGACTTATTAAATTCATGGTCAACTCTTATCAAGTATCAAGTTCCCTGATTCGATATTTTTGGCCCTTGCCAGGTCATCAGGCGAATTAATATTATAAAAAGATAGTAGATCCGAATCATTTTGTCGCAAAATATTTTCAGGAAGTTTTTTGACGCGAACCTTTTCAAAAATCTTCTGTATTTTAAGATCTTGTTTAATAAGCTGCTGTTCAATCGGTTTTAGGCATTTCTTCGAATATACAGAACAGAGCGGTTCAAGCCCTTTGGAAGTCGCAGGTATAACAATGTCAATGTTTGGTTCAATGCTGTCAAGGATGGTTTCAACAAGCTCTTTTTTGAGGAAAGGGATATCGCTAGCCGCACAAAATGCATGCGAAGTCGTCGTAAAAAAAAGGCCTGCATGGATGCCAGCTAGTGCGCTCCGGAAAGGAAAAAGGTCGGTCACGATATTGAAGTTCCACTCAAGATATTGCAGCGGATCATTGGTCACCAGAATAATTTCTTCAAAAAGCTCTTCAAAAACACCATATATGCGATCAAGAATACGCTTTCCTCCAACACGGATAAATGCCTTGTTTTTTCCGGAAAAGCGCGTATTCTGTCCGCCGGCCAATATCACGCCTGTACAAGGGGTTTTCATATTAACAAAGCCTTTTTGGAACATTTTAGCTTTTTGCAACAAGTCGATTTCAATATTTTCAAAAAGCTACCGTATTAAGTATTTTTCTAAATAAATCACGAAATCACTAAAGTATAATAAGAAAAAGATGCTGCTTTTTTGTACAATAGAAAAAATATCTGTTAAAATCAAGGCAATTTCAATAGGTTCGTGTTATGCTTTAACAAGAAATATCGTATTAAATATCATATAAATCTTGATCTTAGGCTTATGCGTGATATAAAAAATCAAAACCGCCGAATTGCGAAAGAATAAAACAATGAGCAAAAACCATACAATTTTGGATGCGGCAGACATAGATCGCAAATTGACAAGGATTACCCATGAGATCCTTGAGGTGCACAAGGGTGTCAGCAACTTGACCCTGATAGGCATTCAAACCAGGGGTGTGTTTCTGGCAAAACGGATCCAGTCCAGGATTAACGATATAGAAGGAATTGAAATACCGACAGGTGAAATGGACATTACACTTTATCGGGATGACTGGACCCTGATCAGCCCCAATCCTGTTATGAAGACAACGGATATTTCCTTTTCGGTCGATGAGAAACAGATTATTTTAGTGGATGATGTTCTTTTTACCGGCCGCACAACCCGGGCGGCCATGGACGCGGTTATAGATTTCGGAAGGCCGGACCGTATAGAACTTGCCGTGCTGGTTGATCGCGGTTACAGAGAGCTTCCGATCCAGGCAAATTACGTTGGAAAGTTTGTTGAAACACGGCGTTCAGAAACCGTCAATGTGTTGTTGGAAGAGCATGATGGGGTGGATAAGGTAGTCTTTGAATAGCGTTGATATTATGGGTACAAAACGACACAAAGCAAAAGCTCCTAAGAGTGTAAAGATAGGAATAATTACGGTTTCGACCACCCGAACTCTTCAAGACGATGAAAGTGGACGCTGGATCAACAAACTTGCCAAAAAGGAGGGGCACGAGGTTGTGTTTTATCAGATTGTTCCGGACGACACAGAAACCATTACACAAACAGTAGTTCACGGTATTGATGTCCATGATCCACAGGTAATCCTGTTGACAGGGGGTACGGGCATCAGCAGCAAAGATGTTACCATCGAAGCAGTGCGTCCCTTGTTTGAAAAGGAATTGACAGCATTCGCTCCACTTTTTTCCCAGCTCAGCTTTGAAGATATAGATTCTGCCGCCCTTTTGTCCCGCGCCACAGCCGGTGTTGTCGAAAAAACCATTCTGTTCTGTATCCCTGGAAGCCTTAAAGCATGCAAACTTGCCTGCAAGGGTCTCATCTTTCCCGAACTGGGGCATCTAGTAGGGCATATCCATGAAGGATAGCCCTTGGAACTCCACCCTTTAAGGCATTTGAATCCATATCGGTCAACCCCGCCTTACCTTTGATCAAAAGAACCTCTATCCCGATATAGTTTCTAAAGCAGTGGTCCTTAGTTTCTTGTTGGTTAGGGTTAGAAACCATCCTTCTCAAGTCCTTTTCTGTTTTGTTTACAAAAATCATTTGTCATGATACGTGAACGTTCTTAAATTCATCGTAAACGATCTCGTATTAATGCCGCAGCTTTTGACGTTTAACGAGAGTGTAATATGTTTTCATTATAAGGATAGAGGGTTAACGGACAGGCAAAATGTATCATAATCTAAGCATTACGATAAAGGTGCAAACAAATGGACATTGAACGTGAAAAGATTGATTTTGACGTGCTCTTTGTGGGGGGAGGTCCTGCAAGTCTTGCAGGCGCCATTCGATTGATGCAACTCGCAAGGAAGAAAAATATTAGTCTTGAAGTGGCTCTTATTGAAAAAGGGGCGGATATCGGGTCTCATGCCTTGAGCGGCGCCATCATGAATCCAGTGGCCTTAAAGGAGCTTCTTCCGGATTTTTTGGAAAGACAATGCCCCATTGAGGCAACCGTAAGAAGAGACGAATTCTATTTTTTGACCAGCAACGGACATCATCGAATTCCGATTATTCCAAGATATATGCATAATAAAGGCTTTTACATTATCAGCCTTTCCAGGTTTACAAAATGGCTTGGCGGGATCGCCGAAGAACTTGGCGTAAATATCTTCCCTGGATTTGCGGGTAAAGAGGTTCTCTATGCCGAAGATCAAAAGACGATATCCGGGATACGCACAGGAGATAAGGGCCTTGGAAAAGACGGTCAGCCCAAGAGTAACTTTGAACCTGGAATAGATTTGATGGCTAAGGTTACGGTGTTCGGTGAAGGAGCAAGGGGAAGCCTTGTGCAGGATATTTCAAAAAAACTTGACATTTTTGACAACAAAATGCCCCAAATTTTTGAAACCGGTATCAAAGAGGTTGTCCAGCTTCCTGAAAATAATTATTTTACTTCCAGTAAAGGTAACGATATCCACACCTTCGGATATCCCCTCGGCCTGAATCCGCCAGGCGGCGGTTTTATTTACGAGATTAAAGACAACCAAGTGGCCATAGGATTTCTTGTTGGGCTCTGTTACCAGAATCCCATGTTAGATCTGTATGATCAGTTCATCAAATTTAAGCAGCATCCTTTTGTAGCAGGCATAATCAATGACGGCAAAGTCCTGGAACAGGGCGCCAGAACGGTTTCCACTGGAGGCTATTTTACGATTCCACAGCTTGCTGTCGACGGTGGGGTATTTGTGGGTGGCTGCGCATCCATGCAGAATACTCCGGGACTGAAAGGTATACATGTTTCCATGAAGTCGGGCATGCTGGCGGCAGAAGGAATCATGGAAGCATTTGAACAGAACACCTTTACCCGGGAAACCCTCGGAATTTACAAAAACATGTTTGAGAAAAGCTGGTTAAAGGAAGAAATTTTTGAGGGAAGAAATTTTGCACAGGCGCTCTCGAAAAAAGGCCTGATGAAGTTCATACATCTTGGTGCACAATATTTCACCAAGGGACGGGGCTTACAGTCGAAAATGCCGATCCAGGAAGATTTTAGGATTATAAAGCCGGCAAAGGGGAGCACTGAAGATGTCCGTCCAGTTCCTGAGAAAATGACTTTTGACGGAGTCTTGTATGTTGATAAACTTACCGGAGTCTATCTTTCCAAAACCATGCACAGAGAGGATCAGCCGAGTCACATTGTTATCCATGATGAGAATCTGTGCGTCAATGAATGTTTTAATACGTATCAGTCTCCCTGCACAAGATTCTGTCCGGGTGAAGTATACGAAATCGAAACCGATGAAAAGACTTCACAGCGTCGGCTCAAACTGAACCCGTCGAATTGTCTTCACTGCAAAACATGCGACATAAAAGATCCGTATCGGAATATAACATGGACATGTCCGGAGGGGGGGGGAAGGTCCCGGGTATACGATGCTATAATCGACCTTTTCGCAGAATAGCGATCAGAAGCCATATCCCCATGATTGCGGCCGCTGAAAATAATATAATTCCGATCAAAGATATTCCGTAAAACAGGGGCGGTGTTTCGGAGATAACGATAAGAGCTGAACCGATGATCAGCGAAGCTATGATGATTGAAAAGGATATCCTGTTGCTGATCTGATCATGTGTTGCCAGCATGTTTTCAAGGCCCTTGTGCTCCATTTTGAAAGAAATTCTTTGCTGCCGAATCAGGCGTGTAATTTCAAGCATATCCTTGGGAAACTGCTGTATGAATTGCAGCATTTCCGATCCGAGTGTAATCATATCGTCTGCAATTCTTCTGGGGTAGAACCTGGCAAGCTTTACCCGTTCAATAAATGGCGCTGCTTGCTTGATCATGTCAAAATGCGGATCAAGCACAAGGGCAACTCCCTCTATAGTAGTCAGAACCTTCATCATAAAAAAGATATCCGGCGGGATCATGAGACGGTGACGGGAAGCCATTGCAAGCAAATGGTTTAATAGTTTGCCAATTTCGATATCCTCCAAGGGTTTGTAAAGATGCTGACCCATGAAGTCGGCAACATCTTTCTCCAGCATGCGGATATCAGGCTCGTCATCCCATGAGGTCAGTTTTAGGAACACCTGGGTTGTCCTCAATTCACGTCGGTGAACCACGCTGTCTATCAGATCGACAAAATCTTCTCTGGTCTGTCGGTCCACTGACCCTGTCATGCCGAAGTCGAGCAGACAGATCACATTGTCAGGGAGTATAAAAATATTTCCGGGATGAGGATCGGCATGAAAGAACCCGTAATGAAATACCTGCTTTAAGAAAAAATCGGCTCCACGGGCGGTAATGATCTTTCTGTCCAGTCCTGCTTCTTCCAGCCGTTCGACTTCTGACACCTTTATACCGTCCACCAGCTCCATGGTTAGGACACGCTCGGTTGTTGTATCTCTATAGACCCTGGGAATATAGATGGTAGGATCGTCTAAAAATTGCCGGGCAAACCGCTCCATGCTGGCTGCTTCAATGGTGTAATCGATTTCTTTTTCGAGCGTCCTTGCAAATTCTTCAACGATTTTTACTGGACGGAAAAGAGCCATTTCTTTTATGTTACGCTCCATCAGTGTTGCCAGATGGAGCATGATTTCAAGATCAACTTCGATGATCTTCTTGATGCCGGGACGCTGAACCTTAATCGCAACCGTTTCACCGTCCTCCAATCCAGCCCTATGCACCTGTCCGATGGAGGCGGAGGCAAAGGGTGTTTCATCAATAAATTCGAACAGTTCTTTCGGAGACGAACCGAGTTCAGTTTCGATGATTTTGCTGACCTCATTGAAAGCAAATGAAGGGACTTCATCCTGAAGTTTGGAAAATTCGCGCGTAAAATCAACCGGAACCAGATCAGGCCGTGTAGATAGAAGCTGACCGAACTTAACATAGGTAGGTCCCAGTTCTTCAAAAGCCATTCTAACACGTTCAGCTCTTGAAAGCTTTGCAAGACGGTCGCGCCTATTCCTTGAAATCAGCTGAAGACCGACTTCGATGTATTGTTCAATTTTCAGCCGTTCTAGCAGATCTCCAAAGCCATACTTAAAAAGAATAGTCAGGATCTGACGATATCGGTTAAGATTGCGGTAGGTTCGGCCTACGACTCCAATTTTTCTTATACTAAGCATGTGTCAATAATCCATTCCACGAGGAAGTAGCCTGCTGAATATTGGTATTACCCTAATTGATCGTAAATTATTTGGATGTGTCCGTAACTTCGCTAATTGCTTTTTTCAGTTCCCTTACCTCCTTTTTCAACCCCTTCAATTCGTCCCCGGTTACAACATCAGCCTTTTTCATAAAATCTTTAACAGTTTTTTGTACCCTTGCTTCGAGTTGTTTTTGGGTTTCATCATACCTTTTCCGAAGATCTTCCAGGAATTTATTTCCTTCTTTTTCAGACATTTTTCCCTTTTTTACAAGTTCATTGGCCAAATCTTCTATCTCGTCCTTGGCGATGAGGGCAAGGCCGATGCCCGTCAGCATGGACTGTTTAATAATGTTGAGCATTAGAGCCTCCTTTATAAGTCTGTTTTACTTCAACTTGCCGATAACTGCACTTGCAATGGTATTTTTCTGGATTTCCTTGGTCCCTTCATAAATTTCTGTGATCTTGGCGTCTCTGTAGAAGCGCTCGACTTCATACTCCGCCATGTATCCATATCCTCCCAGGAGCTGGATGGCTTCGTCGGCGACTTCAACAGCGGCACGGGCCGCATACATTTTGGCCATGGATGTCAGTTTGGGATCGATGCGTCCCTGGTCAAAGTTCCAGGCAGCCTTGTATGTGATGAGCCTGGAAAGCTCAATTTTTGTTGCCATATCGGCCAGTTTGTGCTGGGTTACCTGGAATTGTGCAATTTTTTTCCCGAACTGCTCTCTTTGTTTTACATATGCCAGTGCACGATCAAAAGCACCCTGAGCCGTTCCAAGGGCCTGGGCAGCTACCAGGATCCTACTTTCATCAAAAAATTCCAGCACATGGTAGAAGCCTTTGCCTTCTTCTCCAATAAGATTTGCATATGGAACACGAACGTCTTTAAAGTTTACCTCTGATGTGGACGTCATATGGATTCCCATCTTTCGCCCTATATCGGTGGCAGACACACCTTCGCGGTCTGCTTCCACAAGAATCAAACTGATTCCACGATAGGTCGGCTTACTTGCTGGATCGGTCTGGCAGAGAACACAGTAAAATCCCGCAAGTTCGCCATTGGAAATAAATATTTTCGAGCCGTTTATGACCCATTGATCACCGTCCTTTTCTGCTGTTGTGTCCATGAATGTGATGTCAGAACCGTGATCGGGTTCTGTAAAAGCACCTGCCGAAAGTATCTTACCCTCTGCCACCGGCGGCAGGAATTTTTCTTTGAGCTCATCGCTGCCAAAACGTAAAACACATTCAGATGCAAAATTTGCAAGGATCAAAGCAGCGCCGATGGATGAATCACGACTACAAAACTCCTCAGCTATAAGAATATTCTCCAGAACACCAAGTCCCTGGCCGGAATATTTTTCCGGAAAGTGAACACCGATAAATCCAAGATCAGCGGCCTTTTTGCAAATCTTTTCAGGATATTCGTGTTTTCTGTCGAGCTCGAGGGCAAGCTCCTTGTCAAATTCTCCCTTGGCAAAGTCCCTGGCTGCTTTCTGAATTTCTTTTTGCGATTTTGTTAGTTCAAAATCCATTCTGATACTCCTTATTACATTATCAGTTATTATGGTTCACCGACGTTAAAAACTGATATTGATATCCGCGCATTTCCGGTAAAAAGGTTAAGGTTTTTTCTGAAAAGCGATATGGACAAATAATTTTAATCCCCAGCATCCAGAATAATGTTAAATTATTGTGTCGAGTAATAATAATGCGATAATTTTAATATGCTAGCATATGCACCGATCTATTGCAAGTAATTTAAGCCTTTTCAGTCGATCCAAATTATTTTAAAGGCTAACAAAATGAACTACTTGCAAAACGCACATCCCTATCCTGGATATTGCATACAGTTACATAATGTTCAATTTATCACCAGCGGGTTCCACATTATATTGAAAAGTTGCGTTTTTCTTTACTAGAACCTATCTCAAAAACAAGGTTAGTGTTCAGGGCAAGGCGTGAAACGGTGAAAAAGCGGAGCATACACGTAGTATGTGAGCATTTTGAACCGTTTCGCAACACCGCCATGGGCACTTGATTGTTTTTGAGATAGGTTCTATATAAACCTTAACAAAGGGACTTGACTGTTCTGCTCCACTGGCTTAATTTAGAGTTTGCGTATAAATATTGCTTTTTGAAAATATTACCGCTCATTTGAAATCGATTTGTTTAAAAGAATTAGGTATTACAAAAATTACTGAGAGGAAATTAGATAATATGCCGTTTTCAATTGCACTGGCTGGCAAGGGAGGCACTGGAAAAACCACTGTGGCGGGGTTGCTCATTAAATACCTGGTCAAGACTGAAATGACGCCTGTCCTTGCAGTAGATGCAGACTGCAACGCAAATTTAAACGAGGTGCTGGGTCTTGAAGTTTCTGACACCCTTGGTAACGCCCGTGAGGAGATGAAAAAGGGGATCGTGCCGAACGGAATGACCAAGGATATTTTTATGTCAATGAAACTGGAGCAGGCTATTGTGGAGGACGACGGGTTCGACCTTATCGTCATGGGACAACCCGAAGGCCCTGGATGCTACTGTGCTGCAAACACTCTCCTGACAGGATTTCTGGATAAGCTTACCGGTAATTATCCTTATGTCGTGATTGATAATGAAGCCGGTATGGAACATATCAGTCGGTTGACCACTAGTAACGTCGATATTCTTCTTACAATTGCTGACACATCTCGCCGCGGTCTTCAGGCAGCCATGAGGATCGATGAACTTGCAAAGTCTCTTAACATCGGTGTTAATAAAAGCTTTCTTATTATCAATCAGACAAAAGAAGCACCGTCAGAAACTGTTCTGAATATCATTGATAAAAACGGCCTGGAGCTTGCCGGAACCATACCTGAAGATAATACTGTCTATGAATACGACTTAAAAGGAATCCCGACCATTAAGTTGCCGGAAGACAATCAGGTGGTCAAAGCCGCTTTTTCAATCTTTGAAAAGATCATCAAATAACTCCTTGTAACTTCTCAATGAATTCTGGAATATTTGATGATAAAGTCGACTCGCCCACCAGTAGGCTCCAGCAATTCATTTAGAAGTTATAACTTTTTTACTTAAAACATGAAAAAAACCGGCTTGTTACATGATGAAAGGTATTTGCTTCATGATACTGGCCCCAGCCATCCTGAGGCGCCTGAGAGACTTCAGGCTGTTTATCAGGGTATAAAAGACGCTGATCTTCTACCCAAGCTCACCTTGATCCAGGCCAGCAAGACAGATTTAAAGTGGATCGAAACCGTCCATGACAACAATTATATCCAACGTTTTAAGGCGACCTGTCTCTCGGGTAAGACTATGTTTGACTATCCGGACAACCAGATGTGCACTGCAACTTTTGAAACAGCGCTGCTGGCAGTAGGTGGCATCCTCGATACCGCACAACTGATTATGAGCGGCGAGTTGGACAATGCTTTCTGTGCCGTAAGGCCTCCGGGACATCATGCTGAGCACGACAAAGCCATGGGATTTTGCTATTTTAACAATGTGGCAATCGCTGCGAGGTACCTGCAAATGGAATGGGGCGTACAAAGGGTTGGGATTGTTGATTTTGATGTTCATCATGGTAACGGCACTCATCACATATTCGAACAGGACCCTTCTGTATTCTATTACTCGATGCATGAGCATCCGTCATTTGCTTATCCTGGTACCGGGCATGTTTTTGAAAAAGGATCTGGTGCAGGGGTTGGAGTTACCAGAAATTATCCGGTTTTACCTGGACAGGGTGATAAAGAGTATAAGCACATCATTGAATATGACTTCTCCCATACATTCGACAGATTCGAACCGGAAGTGATCCTTGTTTCGGCAGGCTTTGATGCACATGTTGACGATGATATGTCAGGTATCAATCTTTCGACAGAAGGATTTTCGTGGATGATGGAAGAGATTGTGAAAATGGCGGAGATCCACGCGAAGGGAAGGTTACTTTCCGTCCTTGAAGGAGGATACTGTCTTAAACGCCTTCCAGAGCTGGCCAAGAACCATGTCAATATTTTGTTGAATGCATAAAACAATTTTACAAGTTCAGGAAGAATCTATCGATTGTCCCTACAAAGATCTTTACATATACTACCTTCAAGGCCGATTGAATCCGTACATCAAATTGTTTGACCGTAACTTTATCGGCAATTGGCTGGAAGATGAGTCCACATTTCTTTTCTTCTCCAAGCCCTCCCGCAGTGAAGTTGAAAAAATGCTGAGTGCTCGGCCGAATTTGACCCTTCTTGACGAATTTCATATGACATACGACCAGTGGCAGGGTGGCAAAATCACTTCTAATCGGATCGGCCGGTTTTGCATAGCGCCGCCCTGGCAAAGACCAAAGATGAATAAGCATTCATCCCGGGAAGAACTGTTTATCGTTCTTGACCCTGGTGTTGTTTTCGGCACCGGAGCCCATACTACAACACATGACTGCATTGAAGCACTTGAACTGGTGTTTTGCCGTGAAAGAGTCGAGTCGGTCCTCGATCTTGGAACAGGAACGGGTTTACTTGCTCTGGCCGCATCCCGACTGGGTTGTAAAAGTATTCTAGCGGTTGATCTGAATTTTTTGGCTACAAAAACTGCCACGAGAAATGTGCAATTAAACCGGTTAGAAGGCAATGTTCTGGTTGTTCAGGGGCGGGCCGAGGATTTTATTGACGCATCGTCTGATCTTGTGATAGCAAATATACACTATGATGTAATGAAACACTTGATACATTCTCAAGGATTTCTAAGTAAAAAATGGTTTGTTCTATCCGGGCTGTTGCGCAGTCAGGCAAGTGATCTGCTCATAAGACTATCTCAGCAACCTGTCCAAATCGTAAAAAAATGGGAACGTGACGGTATATGGCATACTTTTTTCGGAAAAATATGTTGATATTGCAGATTAATTTGTTTTGAAAGCTTGAAACTATTAAGCCACCAAGTCACAAAGACACAAAAGAAATACAAACATGTCAATTTTAGGCTCTTATCTGAAAGAAAAGAATGCATTGCAAGAAAATACTATAACAATAATATCATACATTTTTAGTGTCTTGGTGCCTTGGTGGCAAGATACCTGAACAAATATGAAAGATTAAGAATGTATATTAAGTGTTGGGGGTCAAGAGGCTCCATTCCTGTTTCAGGAATAGATTATATCAAATACGGCGGAGATACGACCTGCCTTGAGATCAGAACTAAAAGTGACGATGTTATAATCGTTGATGCAGGGACCGGAATTCGAAGGCTTGGTAACAAGCTTATGGAGGAAAAACGTTATAAATATAATTTCATTTTCACCCATGCCCACTGGGATCATTTAATGGGTTTCCCCTTTTTCAAACCGCTTTATTCAAGGAAGGCCGAATTAAAAGTGCACAGTTGCTCTTTTCAGAATCAATTCGTGGAAATTGTGCTTTCCAGGCTTTTAACCCCTCCGAACTTTCCCATAAGATATTCTGATTTAAAGGCACACATTGACTACCTGGAAGCATGCCCCACAGAATTCAAAATTGGCTCTGTAACAGTAGAACCTATTCCGATCAGTCATCCTAACAACGGCAGCGGATACAAATTTACCGAAGATGGTAAGTCTTTTGTTTTCCTGACGGACAATGAACTGGGTTGTGTCCATCCCGGTGGTCTTTCGTATAAAGACTACATGGCATTTGCTGCGGGTGCAGATCTTTTAATTCATGATGCCGAGTACACCCCGGAAGAATATAAAACAACAATAGAATGGGGACACTCGGTATATACCGATGCCTTGGATCTTGCCCTTGAAGCCGGGGTCAGCCAATGGGGCCTGTTCCATTTGCACCAGGAACGTACAGACAAGCAAATGGATCAAATTGTTGAGACCTGCAGGAGGAGTATCGCTGAAAAGGGGAAAAGCCTCGAATGCTTCGCAGTGGCATGCGACAGTACGTTTACTTTGTAGAACCTATTTCACCTTCATAATAAACATCGTCATATCGTCAAGTTGCGGCCTGCCCGCATGAAAAGTATGCACGTCCTCGAACAACCTTTTACACATTTCAGGTGCGGACAAATTTGAGTATTTATTAAGCAGCTCCTCCAGGCGTTCTTCGCCGAACATCTCATCATTATCGTTCTCCGCTTCGGTCATCCCGTCAGTATAAAGAACAATAACATCTCCTTTTTGCATCTTTGTCTCGCCTAATTGCATAGGTATACAGTCCATCATTCCGGCGACCATGGTCTTCATTTGGGGTAGCATCCGAAATTTTGTTCCTGAATTTTTCGATGACTTTAGATAGGGCATGTTATGACCGGCGGAAGAGTAAAGAAGCTGCCCTGTTGTATTATTAAAAACTCCATAAAACAATGTTATAAACATATTTGCGCCCTGGTCGAGGGCGACAAGACGATCATTGAATTCGGTCAACACTAGGTCAGGAGAAAGCTCCCGTGAACTTAAAATCCGGAACAGTGTTCTGCTTACAGCCATAAACAGTGCGGCAGGGACGCCCTTACCGGAAACATCACCAATAACCATTCCGCAATTGTCATCATCAATCTGAAAAAAATCGAAATAGTCTCCGCCTACTTCACGTGCCGGATCACATTTTCCCCAGACTTCGATTGAACCTAATTCTGGAAACTCTTTGGGAAGAAAACTTTGTTGAATTTTCTTCGCCAGTTCCAGCTCGCTTTCCGCCCTTTCCTTGGCTTTGGTGGTCTCGGTCAGCTCATCAATATACCGGCGAAGATCCTCTACCATTTTATTGAAGGTTAGAGACAGTTCGCCGATTTCATCCTTTTGTCCTCTGGTTTCAATCTGTACCGAAAGGTCACCTTCCGAAATTGTACGTGCAGCCCGCATCAACTTCCGTAATGGCCTGGTCAACGACACAGACACAAGAATCGCGCCGACCACAGCTACTAAAAGACCTATGATAATCCAGACCGTTAAATTCCATTCCATGTCTGTGACTGCCATGTATGCATCGGCCTCATTCTTTTCAACAATTACACCGATGTCCAGGATATTCGGGAAGGCATAAGCACCTAACATTTTCTCACCAGATGGCCGTATATAAGGTTCCACCCCGATCGTGCGAGCATTAGAGGCCAATATTTTTTTTGCTGCTTCGACTAACTTGTTTTTGCTGAGATCGGTTCTATCCCGATCAAAGATTTTCCTCCCCTCAGGATCGATCAGTGTTATTGAACCTGTTTTATTAAACGGATGGCTTTCGATACGTCTTTTTAGACGATCGAGGTTTATTCGAGCGGAAAGCGTCGAGGGGCGTCCGAATGTTCTTTTTTCCAAGGTGAGGATCACTGTTACCAACCATGCGTCAACCTCTAAAAGATAGGTCAAGTCTCCAATATAAATCTCATCCCCTTTTTGTAACATTGCAATCCGGTCGGACGATAATTTCAAGACTTGTGCCGGATCCACAGAACTTTTTTTCAATTTATTAGAAAATTCATCCTGGGAAACGAGGAGCGGAGACTTTACACCCTGGACGGCAATCTGGAGAGCAATGAGATCGTTGACACTTTTCATTCCCTCGGTCAATAGAGAAAGTTTTTCATTAACGCCTAAGTCTTCACTTTCAACAGCTTTTTTGATCAGCCGAAGCGGAATCAGCCAGGTGTATCTATAAAAGTCCTCAATATCCTGTGAGACTTGGCTCGCTACTGTAATTAGGTTATCGTTTGCAGAGCTTTTTAATTCATCTCTGGTTATCCGGATCATACTCTTTCCTGCAATTCCAAGTGGGATTAATGCCAGAATAATCGAGAGAATAAGTAGTTTGGATCGAAGGGTCATATTTTGAATCTATTTGTTGTTGATGCTTAGCAAATGAAAGAATCAGACTCGTGAAAAATTCTGGTTCGCTGGGGGCAGGTTGTTACATTTCAGGCTTTCTTTTTAACATGCGCCACGTTTTTACTCCGTCCCTTCCAACCCGGAAATCTGCTTCATCCATCAATTTCCGGAGGATGTAGATTCCTAATCCCCCTACAGGCCGATCTTCCAGGGAAGCTTCCAGATCAGGATCTCCTAAATCCGCTGGATCAAAAGGCTCGCCATCTTCGTGGATAAATATTTCGATCTCACCGGCATCCCACTGGATTACCATCTGAAAAGTCCGTGTTGGATCATTTTTCAGTCCATGTGTGATGGTATTTGTGCAGACCTCAGAGACCGCCAGATTAATATCATTGATTTCAAATTCATTAAACCCAGCGTCGCGTCCAGCTATAGTGGCAAGTTCGCCTATTTTCGCAAGAACGGAAGTGTCTGCCGGAAAGTCAAATGATTGTCGCATGGTATCCCATAAATTTATCTATTATGATACTTGATCATCCTTGCTGATGGAACTATTCTGAAAAACTTTGAACAGCGGTCTTGGCATCATCAAAAATACGCATAACATTGTTTAAACCTGAGATTTCAAAGACCTTATTGACGGCTGGTTGAAGCATTGTGACATGCAAATCACCCTGATATTCACCGCGTAAATCCCTGGCAATGACAAGAACGACTCTCAAACCGGCGCTGTCTATAAACGGAACCTTTTCCATATTCAACACAAACTGGTGACTACCCTGTTCCATTTTTTCTCGGATGTATGCGTCAACTGTATCACTGGTATGGGCATCAAAGCGTCCTTCAAGATAGATCTGGGAAACGTTATCTTTCACACTTTCTGTTATTTTCATGATAGAATTCTTTATATTTGAACCTATTTCAAAAATAAGATTAGAGGTCAGGGTAAGGCGCGAAACGGTGAAAAAGCGGAGCATACACGTAGTATGTGAGCATTTTGAACCGTTTCGCAACGCCGCCATGGGCACTTAGATTGTTTTTGAGATAGGTTCTAGTTGAAATTGTGTAACATCAATCCTTCATCGGACTTTGGTTCATCGATATTGACCCATTCAGTGCCTGGCCTGGATATACCAATGGATAATACCGTCGGTCTTCAAAGTGTCATACCAAGCCCTTCAGATGCAAGGTAAAGTTGAAGACCTGCTTCGGGCTGATTAACATTCAGATACTCTTTGGCTTTATGCAGTATCTCCCCTAATTTTTCATCATCGTAAGCAGGTTCATGGTGAGTAAAAACTATTTTTTTTGCTCCAGCTCCAAGTGCCATGTCAATACCGGTAAAGACGTTGCTGTGCCCCCAGTTTTCCTTTTCAACATTTTCCAGCATGGTATATTGCGCATCGAATATCAGCAGGTCAGCTCCATGATAAAAATCGGTAAATGGTTTCAGCGAATCTACCGAAAGGACCTGATACTCGGAATCTGTTGCATAAATAATCATTTTATCATCATGCTCAATTCGATAACTGTAACACCCACCGGGATGGTTCAATGGATACGTCTCCACCGTAACGTCACCGATTTGAAATTGTTCGCGTTCATTTATATAAACGAATTTGTATGCTGGAGCCAATGGTACGGGAAAGTATTCGGGATTCTGCTGGCGCTTTAACCGGTCTTCCAACCCGGAATCGGGGCTGTAAAAAGTAATGGAGTTATCAGGCATAAAGGCAGGGGTGAAAAAAGGAATCCCGCTGATATGGTCCCAGTGCGTGTGGGTAATCAATATATGGGCTTCTATGGGACTTCCCATGTATCTTTGCATTAAGTCCAGCCCCAGCCGGCGAAAGCCGGTTCCGGCATCCAGAATCAGCAACTTGCCTCCAGCTTGAATTTCAATGCAAGCAGTATCGCCTCCGGCCGTTTGACGGACATGCCAGGGCAATTCTTTAATAAATTCCGACACCTGCCAATCATCCGTTAAACCGGCTTTCAACGCCAGTTTCACCGCTGCTTCAATCTTGGCTGTAAGCGCCTCGTTTGTCAGAGGTGCTGCTATCGAACCACTTACTCCCCAGAACCGAACATACATAATATTATTTCCCAGATAAGTTTGATCAATTCATAATAAGTTAAGCTCCCCGCCCTAAAGGGCGGGGGTTCTGCCTTACGGCAGTGCTTCGCGGCTTGGAGCAGTCCGGTCGAATTCATCACATTTTAAGTTTTAATTCCATATTAAGGCAGATAAACTCATTCTTGGCAATTCTTTTTTGCGATATGAGTCGTAAAAACCCACCTTCAAGGGGTGAATCCATTATCTGGCCCCAATAAAGGTGGGTTTTTTAAGGCTTACCCTTTATTTGTTTGTGCTAGCGCACCTGAACCGATACCTCGCTCCAACGAACACCCGATTTCAACCCAGTACCATCATCCACGCGTAATTTGACTGTAAACAGGCCCGGCTTCTCAAAACTATGACTCACTTTTGGGCCCTTTCCACTTTTGCCATCCCCAAAGTCCCAGTAAAAAGAAAGAGGATCGCCGTCAGGGTCGTATGACCCTGTTGCATCAAAGAAAACTGGAATGCGGGCTTTGCCAAAAACCGTTTCAAGTTCACCCTCGATTACACCAACAGGCGGGGCATTCACACGGATAGTCGCAAAGTCCACGGCAGAATCGCATTTTGTTCCCGAGTTGTCAGTAACGACCAGCCGGACCATGTATTTTCCAGGAGCTTCGAAGCCATGGCTTACCCGCATACCTTTTGCATGACTACCATCACCGAAGTCCCATTGATAAGAATCTATTTCTCCATCGCGGTCTTTGGCTGTTGATCCGTCGAACACGACCTTTTCTCCAGTGGATACAATCCGATCCAATCCAGCCTCGGCAACCGGCGGCTCGTTAACAATGACAGAGGTTGAAGTTTGAGTTAGGCTGTTGTTCACCGAGCCTCCATCGTCGACATTCAGGGTTACAGTATATTCACCAGGTGAACCATATGTATGATTAACGTCCATTCCGCTACTGTCAGGGCTTCCATCCCCAAAATTCCAAGTATATTTAACAATCTTACCGTCAGGGTCAAAGGAACCCTTGCCACTCAGCGACACGTTATCACCAGCACAGACCACGCCTCCTCCTGAAATAACAGGCTTTGGAGCCTCATTTACGGTGATATCCAGCGTGTCGGTGTCGCTGTTATTGGAGAGATCAGTGTTGTCAAAGACCTGCAATGCAACCGTATACCGGCCGGCATTTTTATATTGATGTCTGACCTGCACACCGGTACCGGTTTGCCCATCACCAAAGTCCCAGGTATACGAAGATATTATACCGTCTGGATCTCTGGATAAAGCGCCGTTGAAAGTAACAACTTGACTCACCCCAACAAGGCGATCCTGCATTTTTCGTCTTAATACTCCATTCGAGGTCGCCTTTGCAATAGGAGATTCATTAATTGTAACCTGTTTCTGTCTGGAGGTCTTGTTGCAATCTGTTGCGGTCTCCGTGACAACGGTCAATTTTATAATGTGGTTTCCGGATTTGGCGAAAGCATGCTCTATGGTCTCTCCCTTGCCATGAGTCCCATCTCCAAAGTCCCATTTATACTCAATGATCTGAGCTGTGCCGCCTGTGGATTGTTTAGCTTCAAGGCGTACGGGTTTTCCTATTTCCGCAATTATCGGGCATGTGAATTCCGCAACCGGCGCCTCAAAAACCGTAACATTCATGTCATCGGTGTCGGTATTATTACAGTTGCCGATAAGGTCTCCGGTAATGGTAAGATTGGTCCGGTAAGTACCGGCCCGGGTGTAAGTATGGGTCGGGGTCGGGCCGCCTCCCTGGGTTCTGTCGCCAAAGTCCCACCTGAAGATGTTTACCAAACCATCCACATCGCTCGAGCCGGTGCCGTTAAATTGAACGGAGGTCCCTGCGCAGGTTGTTTGATCCGATCCGGCATCGGCCACTGGAGATTCTGCAACCGTAATTACAATTTGATCGGTGCTTGTGCTTCCCTCCTTCAATCCCGAATCATCCATTACTGTGAGCGTAATCATATAGACTCCGCCTGTTGTATAGGCTTTAAACGGATTAACACCTTCAGCGGTTGAGCCGTCACCGAAGTCCCACTTGTATTGCATCAGTCCGCCCTCCGGATCGGTGGAACCACTTCCGTCAAAAATGACAGGTTTGCCCGCGCAAACCGTCTGATTTTTGCCGGCCACAGCAATCGGGGCCTCGTTGATCTTGACAGCGATCGAGGAATTCGATCGAGCATTATTAAGACCGGTTCCGTCATCAACAGTCAGAATAACCGGATATTTACCTCCCTTTGCATAGGCATGAGAAACCTTCTCTCCTTTCTGGATCGGTGTGCCGTCACCAAAATCCCATATGTAAGTTAATGGATCTCCATCTGCGTCAGTTGAGGCTGATCCATCCAGAAAAACCGTTCTTTTAGCGGTGAGGATGTCCTTACCGCAATTTGCCTCTGGCCTGTGATTGACCCTGACAGAAATTTTGTTTTGAGCAGTAGAGTTTCCAACGCGATGATTATCAACAACCGTCAGGGTGGCAGTATAGGAACCTGGTGTTGAAAAGATTCGCTGGACTTCGGCGGAATTACTTGAAGCCTTTCCATCACTGAAATCCCAATGAAAAGAGGTAATCTTTCCATCCAGATCATATGACCGGCTTCCATTAAAATGAATTTTCTTGTTAGGTGCGACAACAAGATCCGATCCGGCAATCGCCACGGGGGGGTGGTTGATAGCGATGGATGCTTCATCGAACCCCACGGCATCTTCGTGTCCAGAATTGTCGCGAACGGTTAATAATGCGTTGTATGTGCCCGGCTTAACGTATTTGTGGGAGACCTTGCTTCCGGTTTGTATTGTACCGTCTCCGAAATCCCATATGTATTCGGTGATTTTTCCGTCCGGATCAATGGAAGCGGAACCGTCAAAAATGAACATTTGTTCCGGTTCACCAACGCGATCTTGTCCCGCGTCAGCTATGGGGAAGTGGTTCACCGTAACTGTCATTTCATCGGATCCGCTGTTTTTGGAACTTCCTAAAGCGTCGGTAACAGTCAGGCGGACGGTGTAGGTGCCGGGATTTTGATAAACATGATCAGGTGAAGGCCCGGTAGCTGACTCACCGTCTCTTATATCTCAAACATATTTTATTACTGAACCATCCGGGTCAAGAGAGCCGGTTGCATTGAACTGCACCTCACCGGTTGTACCCAATTGGTCAGGGCCCGCCTTGGCAATCGGCGGGCTGTTAATTATTACTATAGCCTTATCCT
>PVMS01120821.1_pt1 | contig 22411 bp, 15 predicted proteins | sample 1853461 | NCBI WGS metagenome assembly PVMS01 (sample SAMN08582032, study PRJNA380276) | Marine sediment metagenome, whole genome shotgun sequencing project. | isolation source: ocean sediment barecode stripped | collected 2017 | reverse complement strand
TTGAACTACTTCAGTAACCAGATAGCCAGGTAGTTGAATTTGTGGTTTTTGTGGTTGCGAAGGAGATTGTTGAGGAGAAGGTGATGGAGATACTTCAGGACCCAGATAGCCAATTGGTTGTTGTTGTTGTTGTGGTGGTTGAGGAGGAGCAATCGGTTGTTGAGGAGAAGGTGATGGAGATACTTCAGGACCCAGATAGCCAATTGGTTGTTGTTGTTGTGGTGGTTGAGGAGGAGCAACCACCACAACAACAACAACAACCAATTGACTATCTGGGTCCTGAAGTATCTCCATCACCTTCTCCTCAACAATCTCCTTCGCAACCACAAAAACCACAAATTCAACTACCTGGCTATCTGGTTACTGAAGTAGTTCAATCGTATCCTCATCTGCAACAATCTCCTTCGCAACCACTTCCACAACAACAAGCTATTATCATTATCCCTCAACAACTTATTCCTCCACAACGACCCAACATGGAAGCAACGCCCATGAGCCAATTCGCCCTCGGAAACGAGATGGGGAATATAGATAATGTTGGAGCTACAACATTATCCGAAAAAGAACTCCAGGATTTACTCCAGAATGGGTCGAATGACGACAAGATTTTCGCGATTCTCAATTCCAAAAGCGCTAGTGGTGATTTGGGAGCCTACGCCGATTATATTCCATCCAAGTTTATAAAAATGTTGCCGAACCACCCCAACATCCAGAGACAATACCTAAGCAACTAACTAAGATCACTATAGTTCCTTCTCTTTTTTTTCAAAGATTTTTTTTTAAAGATACTTTTCGTTTTTTGTATTGCAATAAATACAGTTTTAAATCCACACGTCTTTTCTTACTATCATCCCTCCACTCTTTGTTGGTTTAAGGAGTCGGATGCATATACCGAGCAGTAACCTTCGTCGGTAATTGTCAAAAAAATAAGTTTTTTTTTGATTCTGTATAACCAAAACACTTCGGCACAACTTTTTCTTCTTGGGTCTCAAGGGACTCAATGGTCTACAAAATTATCCATTCTGACCAAGAATCGAAATGGTTATCATATCTAAAACTGGTGTATCAGTCACTTTTGGATTATCCAGAACAACGTTTATTCAAAAATATTCAATTTGATTAAATTCAATTTGATTAAAATAATTTTTGAATAAAATCTTTATTGTTTGTCCTCTTCGTCTTCCTCCTCCTTCTCACTCAAAAGTCTGGGCAAAAAAGTTTCATTGCCACTCACTTCGAGCAAAACGTCTGATTTTTTCCCAACAAAAAAATGATCGAATCTTCCGCAATGCCCTTTGAATTTCCAAACATTTTTTTTTTCTGACACACGTTCTGGCGTATGGAAATAATTCTCCGGACCCCATCCCAAATAAAGCATACCGGCATTTTTGTAAACATTTTCCCATTGTCCGAAACTTATTTCATCGTGTTTTTTCTCCACTCCGAAATGATTTGCGAAATGCGGCAATTGGGTCTGAAACCATTCCGTAGATTGCACATATTTTCCAGAAATGGTGAGGAGAGACATGGGTCCGTGAAACACCATTGATCCTTGCAACACTGCAAAATAATTGGGATGGTTCCGAAATACACCAAAAACTACTTCAAAATATTTTGTTTGATTTGACATTTTTGTTTGATTTGAAATCGCCCCAAAAAAAAATATTTTATTTTCTAAAAAAATAATTACAAATGGAAAAAATTTCTGTTGTGATTGGGAGTGATCATGCTGGTTTTGAGTTGAAACAGGAATTGTTGGCATACGTAAATAAATATCACAAAAGAGATTACGAGGCAGAAGATTGTGGAACATACCAAGATAAATTTTCCGTGGATTATGCAGATATCGCTCACGATGTTGTAAATAAGATCCGAAGTCACAAAGCGGACTTGGGAATCTTAATTTGCGGTTCTGGGATCGGAATGAGCATGGCTGCGAATCGACATCCCCAAATTAGATGTGCAGTGTGTTGGTCGGAAGACATAGCCACTTTGGCCAAAGAACATAACGACGCGAATATCATCGCATTACCCGCACAATTTCTCACCCAAGAAGACGCCAAAAGGATTTTGGATGCATTTTTGGATGCCAATTTTCAAAAGGGGAGACATTCAAAACAAATAAAAAAAATAGAAATTCTGTAATTATTATTTCACTTGTGAACAAAATTTATTACATTTTTACGTGGTGCAATTGAAAAAGGACACCCATTTGAAGTGCATGTATGATGTTTCACATTTTCGTGTCCAAAAGGACAAAACAAACATTTGTTTCCACAACATCGTTTTTGTTTTCGCAATTCATGGGCAGTCATAACTGAAAATCCGGTCTCAGGATGTAGGAAGCTACTTTTTTCTAGTGCACAAGCAACTTTATGTAATTCTTCGATATCAGAGTTCATAATATTCTGAAAACTATGTTGTATGTTATGGGTTTAGACCCTAATATTTTTTTTTAAGATATTTATTTATTCATTCACCTAGACAGCCATTTCGGCTTTGATGGCTTTGTAAGGGGAATAATGTTCCAAAATAAAATCATCCATCGTAAATCCATCCATGTTTTTGATTTCTTCTGGAGATCTCTTGATTTTCAATATCGGGAACCACCTTGGATCTCGCTTGAGTTGTTCTTTAGCTTGCTCCACATGATTTACATATAAATGTGCGTCCTTCATAACCAACATCAATTTTCCAGGACGTCTTCCTGTGAGATGACATACCATTCTCAAAATCAAAGAGGCTCCTGAGAGATTGAAAGGCACACCCAAAAAAACATCTGCGCTCCTCATATTCACCAAAAGAGAGATAGCTCCATCCTCTGCATCAACATAAAATTGGTAATTGAATAAGCAAGCAGGGAGCGTCATTTTCGGAAGATGCGCAGGACTCCACAAATCGATCATGTGTCTACGAGAATGAGGATTTTCTTTTATATCATCCACCACTTTCTGGATCTGATTGATCCCGAGACCTTCATACTCTTTATTTTTTCCCTGATAGAGTCCTTCCGCCCCGGCATGGCGAAATAAAAAACTGTACGAAGGTCCCATGTCGTATTCTTCGTAATGGTTCAAGCCATGCTCATCCAGAAACTTTCTATTGCTGTTTCCATCCCAGATGTGCACACCTTTCTCTCTCAATTTCGAAACATCGGTACTTCCTGATATGAAAAATAGCATTTCTTCCAGGGAGCCACGGAAGAAGACACGTTTCGTAGTAAGCAATGGAATGCGCCCATCACTCAAATCAAAAGTTAAGGTTTTTCCAAAGGAAGAATAAGTGCCAACACCAGTCCGATCCGGATTCGCGAATGTTTTGTTCTGGAGTTCGTCCAGGAGTTCCAAGTATGCGCCTTCTTCGTAATTGACTGGATACTGTTGGTATAAACGAACGCGGCCTTTTTCCCACGAAAGGCATCCAACTAAACCGGAGGAAAACAATTTCTTTGGAATATCCGGAAAATAGAATGTTTTCAGCTCTGAATTTACCTCATTTTCCAAATCAGATAGCAATATCGATTTATGTATGCAGAGTATTTCTTCCATACACGATGCAAAACAATCCTTGTAAGTTTTGGCTCCACCAATAACAAAAATATTGTCAAAATTTTCTTTATAACTCCAATTTAAGGCATCTCTCAAATTATTTTCCACATGCACTGCTGATCCCTCGAGAGATCGTGAAATAACTACATTTACTCTATTTGGCAATGGTTTAGTAGGCAAACTCATCCAAGTATTGTGACCCATGATGATGGCATTGTTTTTCAAACCAACAGTAAGAATGCGAAAATGTTTTAAATCGGGTGGACAATGAGGCCATGGCAATATAAATTCTCCACTTTCAGTCTGTTGACCTATGATTTGATCTTTTCCCAAACAAGCCACGACAATCTCAAATCCTTTTTTTTGGGTCAGCAAATGAAGAAGACATTTTGATGCATATTCATTCCCTCTAGAAAAATGTGTTTTTTCTCAGAAATAAATAGCAATTATAATTTGTAATTATTGACGGCCGAATTGAGCAATTTATCTATTGCCACATCTGAAGACCATTTTGCCATAACGTCCACTAAATTCGCGAATTTAAAGGTCGCGGGATCTTGCTCAATTACTATATCTTTGATGGAATTTCCTTCGTCTTTGGGCAAACGATTCAAATAATAAAATACTTTAACTTTCCATCCTTGATCAAATTTCAAGCGGTCTTGACCACATCGTCTCAGCACCCGTCCTATGGCCTGTGTTTCGTCTGCACGAGTCATGACATCCCCCAATATGTGAAAATAAGAAACATCTTTCAAATCGATACCTTCCTTGTATTTGGAATCAATGATCATAAAACGAATCCAATGACCTTCAGTATTATCGAAATTATCGAAATCCCCACTTTCTGAGCTCGAACTTCTTAAGCCCGGGTTTCTTAAGCCCGGTCTTCTTAAGCCCGGAATTTTTGAGCCCCCACTTCCTGAGCCCTCACGAGGAAGACGAGCATTATATACTTTGAGCAGTGCTTTCGATCGATATAGTGCTATATTGTTCTCGAATAATTCCGCGGTGGTCAATACTGCAAAAGAGTTGGAGTTTTGGGAAGGCACGATTACGATCTTCCGGGGATCTATGTTATCTTTTTTTGCTTCACTGTAAGGAAGGGTAGAGAATTTTCGATATGAATATCCATTGGCAGCAAAAACCGAACCGATGAGTTTGGCTCCATATCCATATTTTGACACATCCGTAAATATAACATGTTTTTTGAGGCCCGAACCATCGTTCTTATCAATCGTTCTTATATTTTCCATCATTGTTTTTAACAAAGGCGCCATCCGATCTAAAATAGAATTTTCATGATCGATGGATAAAAACTGTGGTTTGAATGCCTTATTATCAAATTTCAAATTTTCAGAAGATATATGAGGAGTGGGAGAGTTGGAGTTTTGTTTTTGTTCTTGTTTCTGGCTGCCTTTGAGATATACCAACTGGATGTTTGTGCTCACATAGTCCGATATATTTCCCCTCTGACGAATACATGTTCCGATTTTTCGTTGATCTGCGAGCTCGCCTTCCCTTTTTGAATTTTGATATATATCTCCCAATTGACCTAAAGAATATTTTTTTTTGATTTTTTCGAATTTGGTCATGAAGTCAATGAATCGTTCTTTTTCTACGCAGGATCCATAAACCTCCCGAACTCTGTCAGGATCGTATTTTTCTTGATATATTTCCAACAAATGCGCATATTGATCAGACAAGGAATCTGGCAAGGAATCTATCGTGGGAAACAAAAGACGATGAAACACTCCCAACTCTACTTTGGAGGATTTCAATAATTTCGAAATTTCATGTTTTTCATTCATATCATCAGTATAGACCTGATTCCACATTTTGTCAACCCACTTATTTTCAATCAACTCATTTCTATCCGGTGGAGTAGAATTTTTGTCTACTTTTCCTTCTCTTCCATTATATAACCGAATCGCCGCATTATCGATATCCTTGTTGTGAATATATTTATCGTAATTATCCGTGAACAATTTACGCAGTTCTACGTGGTCCCTAAATTTCGGTGCAATTGGCCAGACCACCGCATCTTTACGAGGTCTGACGTTGGGTGGAAATGCGTCTCCTTTGGGATAATGCCCGGGCTTTGCTCCTATTAAAGCATTTTTTACGATTTGTTTTGTTTTCTGTAAATCAAAATTTTTTCTTGAATGGTTAGACAGATTTCCGACCCTCCAATTGACATTATAATTCCACAATTGTGTCAATTTGAGATCAATCACTGTTTTGATCAAATTCCGTCGGACAATCTTGTTTCGTTTGAATATTTTCGCGGCCATGTTCCATCTATCGGTATCTGAACAATTTCTGATCGCTTCCATTTGCATATCAGATATATCTGTGTGAATGATATTTTGCATTTCAGGTTGCGCAAAGAAAGCAGGGTTTTTATCGGCGCGCAAATACGAAATGAGTCCCGTGGCTTTTTTTTTGAACAGTATCTCCGCGTTTTTAGTTGTCACCAGTATGTCATCATATCCTTTTGTTTCAGTATACAATTCTTCGAATTTGCGGTCGAAAGCTTCATCTTTGGTTTCGTTTTGAGTTTTGTAATGAGGATAAGGGAAATTGAACGGCTTCCTATCGTCTAAAAATCTATTCAACGGAGTTTCTATGATTAGATTCAATAATCTCAATAACGGCACCGGACTGTACGTCATCGGAGTTGCGGAGAGTAAAAGAACTCGGACACTGTCTTTACCAGATTGAGCGTAGGAATTCCAGATGCTCTGTTCTATCGAAGTGACATCGAAGGATTGATCTTTTACCGCATATAAATATTGCGCTTCATCGATAATTAATAATGTTTTATGTAAAATATCATTCTCAGTGCCTCCCATTTTCATCCACTTGTTCCGTCGTGTTTGTTCGTTTCCCCCCAGTGTATTCGCGAGTTTTTTGTAACTTATTATATTGGTATTTTTATATTTGGCATACGGTTTTCTGGAAAACGCATCTGGTATCCGCTTCTTCGTCGGATTGCACCCATCTTCCACATTCATAATCGGCACATTTACCAAAGTTGTCTTAGTTGCCCATATCATGTTCCAATCTGCCGGTAGAAAACTCATCAACCAAGTTGCCAGTGCGAGACACGTCTTCCCGGATCCCACGCTCTGCCACAAAAGCATTCCTTTTAAATCCGTATCGAGTGCCGGATTCATCAAGGTGTACATGAATTCCTGAGGGAGTGTGAATTTCCATGTAGAAGATTTTCCTTCAGCTTTGCAGGCATCTTCTATTTTGGGTTTGGGAAGTTTATATTTTTTATACAAGGCATTGATCGCCTTCTGGAACTCGTCTGATAAGCGAGGCGGAAGAGTTGAGTATTCTTTTGGTTTTTTCCTCGCTGGTGTCGGATAGCACAATGCCCGCGGGGCTCGACTCGGATCGAAAGTACATCCTCGCATTCTTTTGCAATCCATTTCTTCCGATATGAAACTACAGGGCAACTTCTTCCTGGTAGGTTTAAGTTTGTCTAGTTTTGCCCGTTCTGCATCGATTATGGCTATTTCTCGACAACGTTCGCCATCTAACCTGCAGATTCCTTTGGTTTGCTCAGGTGTACAACGCTCTTTCGGAATTCTCCCACACCGCTTGACTTCTTTATCTCGTTTTTTTTTCGCTTTTTCCAGTCGAATAAATTCCTTTTCTAATATCTCTTTGGCTTTGAGGAATTCTGCTTTTCTTCTTTCTTGGAGTTTTTTCTGTTTTTCTCTATTGGCTTTCGATTTTGCTTTTATTTTTTGCTGAAGTTTTCTCTTTTTTTCTCTTTTGACTTCCAAAACTTTCAATTCTCTTTCCAATTTATCTTTGGCCTTCCCATACTCTTCTTTTTTTCGTAGATGAACTCCTTTTTGTCTTTGCAGCTCCCTTTTCCGTTGTTGGTCACGAATTCTGTTTTGCAATTTTTTTTTTGCAACTATTTGTCTCCTTTGGGCTTCTTTTCGGATTTTTTCTTTTTCTGCTTCTTTTCTTTTTTCTTGAAACTTCATTCGATTTTCTTCTTCTTTTCGCAATTTATCTTTTTCAATTCTTTGTCTCCTTTGGACTTCTTTTCGGATGTTTTCTTCTTTTTTTTTTTCAATTTCTTTAAGTTTTTCGATTTTTGTGCACGTCCCTTCATGTACAATGCATTGTCCTTTTGTCAATTCTTCATTGCATTTGGATAAATCTTTGATTCTGCCACAATAGATGATCTTTTGTTTTCTACCTGGGCTTCCGCGTTTTTGTCTTATATTTTTATATGTCTTATATTTTCTGCTCGGTCTTTCAATCAGCGTCATTCCCAAAATTTCAGCCAAGATACTGTAATATTCCAAATAAAAATCCTTTGGATCTTTGAAAATAACTTCCCCAGATTTCGGCAATTCCTCTTTGGCTTTTTTTAGTGCTTCTTCCGGAATTTTTTTCTCATCAGTCAATCGTCTCAATTCTTTTTGCGAAATTTCTTTTCTTTCCATTGCTTGCTTGCCACTAGCCACTAGTATGAGTTTTTATTTTTACAAAAGATTTAATTTTGGAATATCGACTTTTTTTATATCTTTTAATAAATAAAAACAATATGCTATCAAAGAAGGGTTATTTTGGACTTTTCATATTGGTGGTATTGCTCGTGTTAACCGTATTTTTTTCGTTGAAATTTACCGTATTTAAAGGAAGAGACTCGGTTTGTCCAGGAGACAGAATAACTTGCGAAAATGGTCAAGGTGAAGCCATGATTCCAGTATGTGATGAAAATTCTACCAACTGGAAATGCCCCACGGGTTCTTGCGATACTTCGCATAAAATACCAGCGACGTGTGTCCCCGAAGATCAAGTGTGCCAGAGCGACGGAACTTATCTCTGTGTTTGTGGACAAGATACGAACCCTAGCCAAGCGGGATGTTCTAGAGGCGAAATTACGAAATGCAATGAAAATTCAACATGGGAATGTCAATGTGATGGACATACTGACAATCAACAAATGAGATCAGATTGCGAAGATCACGATGGCACTGTGGTTTGTGTGGAAAATGAGGGATATAAATGCCACTGTGGCAGCAATGAGTTTGATTACACAGAATCATGTACGTCAGACGGATCTGAATCCAATGATAATTTGATTCATTATTGCGATCCAGACGGGAGTGTTCGGTGTGGATGTTCGAAGGGGGGATCAAAAGCCCCGAAATCTTGTAATGATGACCAAACTGCATTATGTACTGATGACGGGTGGGTATGTAATGATGACGGAGATGTATGTGGATCGAGCCAACCCACATGTAGTGACAACGAAAAATTGTATTGCGAGCCGACTGACCAAACATGGTATTGTGTGGGAAATACATGTACAGATAAATGCATTGCAACTGGCGCCACACAATTATTGTCTCCGTCAAATTGGAATACTCGAGCACGCTTTTCCGTACAATGTTCTATGGCAGATAATATGAGCGAGTGCATGAATACGTGGTATGATAACCAATACAAAGAATATAACAACACTGATTTTTTTGGAAATGAAAAATGTCTTCCATCTGAGTCATCGTATGGAGTGAATTATTGTACGAGACCGTCATGTCCCATTCCCATTTCTGTTGCCAATATGGATAAAAGTGGCAAAAGGTATGCTGGCTGTGTATTCCCAACGAATGACATTGATCAAAACATTACGACGAATTATTCGAATATTTCTCTATCTCTAAACCCTTTAACAATAACCGATGATCTCAAAACTCCAGTAATTGTTGTGCCAGATTATTGTGGAGGAGACGTTCCTTTATTTGTCGTATTGCCTTACGGTCCAGGCTTAAAATTATCATCAACTGGAGACAAAATTCAGACGGACTGGAGAGTGTTTCCCCTCATGAATTTCCATCCGTATTTATTTTGGAGACCAGTTCCCCGGAGCAACCAAACATTCGAGGTCAGCAAGTGCGATAATGGAAAAAACATTCAAGATGGCAAAAAGAATTATATCACGTTACCATTTTTTACCTTAAATCATGTGACTACAGCAGGTAGAGTAGATACTACCGGTTGTATAGGTGATAAGGGTGATTGCGTATGTGGCGATGGTTGTAAATATTCATTTAATTTTACATTATCTACGCTTAATCAGTTAGATTGTCTTTCGACCTATATGCAAACTGGTGATATTTCTAAATTAAAAAATGCTCCATGTTTTACAGATAATGTTGAGGAAAATTGGTCTCGTTCTGATGAAAATTTGATGACGAATCGACATTGGTCTTGTAATAAATGCAGTATATGCGATACAGGTACTATACCCCAGGGAGATACCTTTTTATCAATGCCTTTCACTGATTCTTACTTAAACCCACGCATAGGACGAGTGATCGTAAAAAAATGGGCGCCTACCCAAAGCTTGAAAATGCTAAATGATTCAAGCTCCAGTTCGAGTACAAAGTTCATGGCGATGGGGGTGTCGACCAAAATTATGGGTTCAACCACGTTTTTTACAAAATACCAAGAAAATGGAGGATTAAAAACGCCATATGCTCCTTATCCGCTCGGCACCAAACCCACTTATGACGATTCCCTAGATAAATGCATCATATCACCATTGCAATATTCCTTAAATACACCGGCGGCGCTTGGCAGTACCGCAATAATAGCCAGCACAATGTTGGAAGCATATGATTGGAACGATGACTTTACTGATTGGAAGGCCATTGGTATTCTTTCCACGCCTATTGAGCCGCAAGACTACAGTTTTATTGATAATAAATGTTTTGGAAATAGATGTAAATGGAAGATACAATCAACACAGTTAAACGCATATAACACGGACGATTGTAATAAACAGTCTACTGCTACTCAAGTAGTGCACGGATGGACTATCAAGTTATACGATCAAAATGATCATCAATTAAAAATGTCAGGTATCACAAGTACCACAGATGATTCCAACGATCCAACTGGATTTCAGGGATCATATTATTCCCCTATGATCATGGCCAACCAGGATGGAACTTTCTTGACTCTCGATGGAAATGGATATCTTTATTATGGGATTTTTCCTGAAATATCGTTTTATTTGTGTTTGGTTGATTTTGGTACTGGGGGAGATGTGAACTATCGTTTATATGCCATTGCTATACAGACCATCGATCCAGGAAAAGAAACTATTAATATAAACAACGTCGAATATCCTTTTATTTGTCCGATGTGGAGCCTGGTTAATACTGGATAGGAAAAAAGTATTTGTCAGAGGACGCCAACTCGGAAACTCCATCCAACCTGTATTGTATGTCCTATCCTATGTGGAGGTCTCCAAATTGTAACAAAAATAAACCAAAATTTTAGAAAAGAATATATTACATTCTTTTTAGAAAAAAATTAATACATAGTTATAATATTCCACATTGGACAATAGAAGTTCGCACTCTCGGGCGGGTTGTGCAAATCTATTAGCATAACTATGTCAGTTGATAGCTCTCCAGTTTCTGTTGATTTTTGTATACACAAATACCCGACGTCATCATCATCTGTAGGGCTATTGCTGAGATGACCGTTAGGTCTGGTATACCACACGCCTTCACTGGGGGAAAGAGACACCTCCATATTAATTTCTCCCGGGACAATATATTGTTCAGTATTCTCATTTTTGATGGATATTTTGTAAATTGCCGCTTCACATATTTTTGATGGATCGCAACAATCTGCATTCATAGAGTTATCTTCATTTGTTATTTCGAGTGTGGTTATACTCCATTTGCATTTAATACAAACATTATCCAGAAATATCCCGGCAAACTTGTTATCTCGTATTCCCAGTATTCCACTTGCTTCCCATTTCGTAAAATCCTCATTCCAATCGTATGCTTCTAGCAATTTTCCCTCATATATATCTTTTGTATGAGGAATGCCATACTGAATCGGAGCTATGAATGATTGAGATCTCGCTCGTAGATATGCTGAGGATTTATCAGCTGGATAAGGCGCATAGCCCTTGTATCCATTGATATTGACGAGATTGGCGTTGTAAGCATCATAAAATGCGAAATATTTCTGCATTGCATCTGTCGTTACCGTCAGCATTTCAAAAAAACTCGATTTGCCAGGTTTCATATACTGCTGAATAGTTCCGTCAATATCATAATTATAAACCGCCGAATGTCCCATCTCAGATGTGGTCCCATCTTTAAATGGCATATTGATAAATCTAGGACAATTATCATTAGGAGAATGTTTATCTATGTTGAGATTTTTGGTTTTAGTCATATAGTCCGAAGAATTTGTACAAGATGCATCTAAACCCCAGTTATAAAAAGTTAACATATTACTATGGTTAGTCCCGTTAATTTGTATGTTGGAAGTATAACAATTGATACCTTTGCTATAGTCACCGTCTTCCAAATACGTACCCAAACATGTGTCAAACTCACTATCCGTTCCGACATTCAGATGATAAGTCCCAACCCCGGTGCAATCTGAGTGTGACCCACAAGAACAATTTTTTTTCACCTTTATTCCTGCAATTGTACGTATTTAGGTTGAGTCCAGTTGTGATATGTAACAAGTTGAAAAATCCCAAATTTTTTTTCATGGTGCCGTTTGAACTCTTGGATTTTATAAATTCTGTTCCATGCGGAGTGGGGCGCCACAGTAAAAATGGGTGGAAATTCTGCATTGGATAAACGGACCATTTTAAATCGCAATCCGGTACAGAGACAAACAGCGGTTTCAACGGCGGTTTTTTTACACTATTGTATTTTCCATTGCAGAACGCTGGGACAATTATAACCGAATTTCCCCAATTTTCAGTTTCCTTAGTTCCGTAGTTGAACATGTCAGTACCCACATGTATCTTATTAACCGAATATTTCGTATTTCCAAACAAGCCCAACATCGGAGCCACACATCCAGCACGTCGTTCTCCAGAAGGTAAATTATTGGGAACCGAAATGGGCATAGGACAATTCGTTCTTGTACAAAAACTCGTGTTATTGATATAGTCTGACTCGTAACAATTCGATTCCAGATAATCCCCTGTGGTGGTTTCCTTGAATGTGTTCTCATCGACATCGGTCATGCATTGTGCTATATTATCTGCAAAAGAACAATGTACACTAAATAAAGCTCTATTTTTATAATTTGTTTTTGCCAGCAGTGAATCATTTCCCGTAGTGCAAGATCCGGAATCAGTACAAGTCGCGTCTATACAGCTCCATTCTTGTGTAATTGGATCGCAACGAGGTTGCATATTATTATAACCACTGCAATCATTCTTAATTTTTCCACACCCATCATTATCATCTGATTTCTTGCATTCCCACCCTACTGAGGTGCAAAAATTCTGTTCATTAGAGTTTAGACATGGATCTGTAGGATACGGGTCATCACCGCAGTAACAGATGTATGGATCCATCGGATGGTTAGTCGCATCACACATGGTCTGAAGGTTTGTATTGCCTTTGACATTTTTTGTAGTGCACCAATTCGGTAATATCTTGTTGGTTCCACAAGAACAAGTCCATTCATTGTTGATACATGACATCGTGCCTGAGTGTTTATCGCAATCTGATTTCATGTCTGAATCAACAGGTTTTCCATCACATTGACATTCCCACTGTGACGCTTCATTGCATTTCGTAATTTCGCCTCTAGAACATCCCACTTTGCTAGGGTTCGTATCTTGTCCACAAACACAGAGATAAGTTCCGTCGCTCTGGCACACTTGATCTTCGGGGACACACGTCGCTGGTATTTTATGCGAAGTATCGCAAGAACCCGCTGGGCATTTCCATTGGGTAGAATTTTCATCACATACTGGAATCGTGCCTTCACCTTGAATATTTTCGCAAGTTATTTTGTCTGCTGGACAAACCGAGTCCCTTCCTTTAAATACGGTAAATTTCAACGAAAAAAATACGGTTAACACAAGTAATACCACCAATATGAAAAGTCCAAATATAGCCTTTTTAGATAGCATATGTATTTTATTATCAAAACACATAAAAAAAATGATCCTCGCTAATATTGCGATTTTCCGTGAAAGTGGGCCTCGACTCGACCGATGGCTTCCTCGCCGCCGATGAGCTGAATTTGACTCACGCTGAATATTTGGCTATTTATGTGCTCTTTTGTTCGTTCTGGGTCTCGACCTTCCAGATTGTTGGGGAGGATTTGAAGGAAGGTTGTGACTGAGGTCACCCTGAAACAACAAAAATTGGGATACTTAGAAGATTACCATCCAAGTATTTAATAAGTATCAATTTAGGGTTTCAATCCGCAATCATCGTCAAGAGTTTTTTTGGGGGGTGGATAGTCGAGGCGAGGGTCACTTCCACGGAAAATCGCAATAGATTTGCACAAACCGCCCGAACTTCTATTGTCCAATGTGGAATATTATAACTCTTCTGTAAATTCCTTTCTAAAATTATTATCATTGGATTATAACAAAAAGGTGAGTGTACATAACATACATGACTTCCTCTTATATTTTACAACCAAGCAGTTTAGGAGTTATTAATCCCAGAAGCATAACGAAAAAATTTTGTGATAATCCTAACCAATGTGGTAGCAGTTGTGAGATGAACACCACTCTGGACACGGACCAGACTAATTCTGATGATATTTGTTGTCATTACAACAAAAGCAAATGTTGCTCTGGTGGCTGCGGTCAAGAAGAAAATATGAGTACTTGTAGTATTCTATCGCAAGACTGCGAATGTAGCAAAGATGGTCATGAAGTAGTATGTGTCAGACCATGCAAGAATAAATGTTTGCCGATTAGTAAGGGTTATGTAAGTATGTTCAGTGATCGTGGACCCGCCTTTCAACAACTGGTGAAACCCAATGCTGGCCCTAATGGTTGTGAAAAACAATCAGATTTTAATTCAGATTTCGTTTACCAAAATTGCATATACGATACCAATGCATATAAAGATGCATCTTCTCAGCAGGTACAAGCATTTAAAACGAATTATTGCCCAAACGTAGATCCGACACGAGAAGATCGTTGTGGGAGAAATCATGACGAAATCATGGTAAAATGGTGTTCGGCTCAAGTGGAATCGTCAAATTGTCCGTCAGATCCGATCAGCGGCCAAAGCTCGAACAAATGTGCGCGCTATGTCACTGTGGATACAAGTCAAGTGACTGGGGACGGAGAGACGTGTAGACAATGGATAAACGATAAAAAGGATGCAACGACGCGTCACAAATATATAGATGCGGTCGCATCGGAATATTGTTCCAAATACAACACGAACGAATGCCTTTGTATCAATCGGGGATTGGATAAACAATATCAAGAAACCAAATCGACGGCACCGATGAATGATGGATGTTGGTGGAATCCGTGTGTCAAAGCATTTCATCCGAACTATTATTTCAAACCGAGTGACGTTGATACAGAATTCAATAGTGCGATGTGTCCACAGAATATATGTGCCTCATTTAACAATGTTTCGGGATTCAATGAATCTCATGTTAAAAATAACCAGGAATATATAGATTGCGATTTCTAATTTTCCAAAACAAAATATTGAAATATAAATAAAATATCTACCTGTGGATAAAAATGTCTGCCAAACCTAGTCTTTTTTTCGAGAATGTTATACAACCCAGAACGGGATCTTCTAAAGGGAAAAAATCAAACCAAGCAACCTGGAAGGAATCAGATTATACTTTGGGATATGCTGGTGACGGAAATTGTTCTGACACTCAATGGGAGTTTCTAGGACTCAACAAGAATCAATGGTGTATAAACCCGGTTCCAAAAATATGCAGTCAACTTTATTGGGACGGAATGGAATACGATTCTTCGAGATGGAAAGATATGGGTTTAGACGAGACCTTAGTTCCGGAGGAGACGAAATTTTCGAAAAAATGCAACACGACATATAATGGAAACGAAGCGACGAATCGTTCCAGTTTCTGTCCTTTGCATTGCGCGTTCGATAGTGAAAAATTCACGACATTGGAACATGTAGAGGCTTACGAAAAAAAGTTTGGAAAATACAAACGAAACGTAAATAACGATATCTCACCGACGACAAATAATGACTATACTAACGCACCAGTTAGCACTGGGGTGGTTAACCAGGATGCGGATTTTTCCGACGGTTATACGAAAATAATGCAAAATTTTTGTTCCCAGAAGGCCACCACGAACTGTTCGATAGATCCTTATACAAATAAACAAGCTCCCAAATGTTCCTATTTGAAATCGATGGGTCCCGAAGGAGATAAATGTCGGTTTTGGTTAGACAGTCATGGACCTTACAAATTTTCTCAAATGACTTCAATAGGAGATAAATATTGCAAAGGGGAGAACGCGGACTCTTACGATTGTCGTTGCATCAAGCGAGACGATGATCCGACATTCGCAGCATTTCAGAAGTCGATCAATTCCACTGGGAAGGAAGGTAGTTCGACTAATCCAGGATGCTATTTTTTACCTTGTGCAGATCCAACGAATTACATAGTAGGGAATGATATCATGGGATCCTTCGATATTGGTGGAGAAGGCAAGCAAATGGATCATCAATCATATGGAGTACATTGTGGCGAAAATTTATGCTTGTCGGTAACTACGATAGACGGTAGTGATATGGCTTCGATCGAAGGAAACAAACTCTACATTCAATGTGGGAAAGGAATAGGAACCGATTTCGAAATGTTGAAGAACCACCCAGGATTATTTACAGCCATCATCATTGCAGGAGTTTCATTTATGATTTTTATTCTGGTGTTAATATGGTATCTCATCTCCAGCCCCAAATCCCAAAAAAAACAAGTAATATCATTTAAATTTCAACAACCGAAAATACCTCAAACTCAAACTCAAACTCAAACTCAAAAAATGTAAGTTTTGAAGTACGTAATAAATTTCATATACTAAATAATTTCATATAATAAAAGAAAGGTTTATTATGAGCAACTATCCATTTTCGGAAACGTGCCCACCACCAAATACGAGTCCCATATTTTCTAGCACCGCTATATTTCCTTTCGGTGCCACTCATTTTACGCTATATCCGTGGAAGCAAGTACAACAATGCAATATTGTAAATATGTACGTGAGTATGCAAACGAATTTGTCCACTCAAGTCATTCAAACCAATTCCTCTGGCCAATCCAATATTATTGTCATCAATGCATCTTGTGATCCCACGATTAATACATGTAAAAAATTCGTCGCAAAAAACGACACTATCAAACAAACCAATTTGGTGGACATGGATGCCGTACAGAGGTCTTACACATCAAACAATATACAACAATTATTGAATATGAATATGATAGCCATGCTCTCTTCCGTTACGAAGGCTCTGACGATAATGCCTAGTTTGCCGACCGTGGATCCCAGTGCCGGAGGATCACAGAGTATGACCAATATCATCAATTCATTCACTCGGGTGGGCATTTCCGTAAATACCCATATAGAGCAAGATTGTCAATTAACTCAGTCCAATTATTTGGAGGTAAATATAAATGATTATGGTACCGTCAAACTCAATCATTTAGTCATAAAACAAACAAACAAAGCAAATATGAAGTGCACGCAAAATGCTATCGTGGGTAATAATGTACTGCAGACGATCACAGACAATTTAACTCAAATTTCTGGCGATCCTTTCGAAATGGGCCGTGGAAGCAGAGCATCACTTGTCTCCATGATCATAGTCTTAATCCTATTTTTATTCATTTTGTTCTTAGGATTCTTCCTGTTGATGGTGATCATGAAATACGGAGGATGGGGGTTCATAGGCATCTCATTTTTCTTTTTCATTTTCTTTTTCATATACCAACCCGTAAAAGGATCGTGGTATGGATTCAGTCCGGGTATACCAAACTCCGCGTGTGCCAATCACTACACCGCGACTAAGACAAACAAATACTACGATTCTCCTGTTCAAGCAAAAAATGAGTGCATGAAGGATCCGAACTGTGTGGCAGTGGATTACGTCATCGATCAAGATAGTGTGACTAAAGAGAATCCCCAAGCAGGTCATGCCACCTTCTATTCCGGAAATATAGATAATTTTAGTAAATGTACCGATATAACAGATAGTGGTGAGGATACTGCGATGGATCTCGTCCAACTTCGGAATCCCTGGTATAGAAATGCGGAACTGGCAGGAGTCTCTCCGGACGATTCGATCGAGGGAGATGTATTATTGGACGTTACGAGTGGAAATTTATGGTATCGTCTGCCCCTAAATAGTTACAAGGGACAACGAACCGAATGGGTGCAACCGAGTATGATAAATCGCAATAATAAAAACAACGTTTTGAGTGGAAATAGTTATTTTCCATGTGCTAGCAATCAAAAAGAGCCAATTACGGTTGGGAATAAGACCGGGAAAGTTTACATATTCATTGATTATGACATGGATGAAACGCTTCTTATGGATCCAAAAACAGGTCAAATACATTCATATCCATTGCCTCCTAAACAAGGCAAATACATAAATCCGATAGATAAAAATGCGGCACAAGATGATTCCAAAAGTTATGATACGACCAGCAATCCCAGTCAAGATATTGGGCCTGAGGATTATTTTTTAGTCGCATACCCGATGGGATGTTCCGATCAACCACCCGTCAAGGAACGATATTTTTATAATCAGCAATTTTTTTTGTACAAAACCAAATATAACGATACGCAAACCGCGAAACTTCACAAGGGATGGTATCCGGATTGGGGTTTAACTCAAGAGAATGAACCCCTGAATATAGTCAATGGGTATGGAATCGTTCCCGATGTTTTTCAATTTGATTCCACGTTTTTGAAATTTAAGCAAAAAAATTATTGGTTTTTGTGGATAGGACTTTATTTATTCGTTTTCGGAATCATATTGATCGGATTAGAACAATGGAGAAATTCCGTAAAAGAGAAAGTCGATGAAAAGAGTTTCGAATTTTCTTCATCTGACGACATGTTCAAAAAAATCTCCGAATTGACTGAAACTAAATCACCAATTACGATCAAATGAATATAATATAATATATAGTGTATAAATAAATTAAAGAAAATGTCGCATCTTGGGAATTTGCCGTTAGTCGAAACATGTCCCACACCTCCCAATGACCCTATTTTTAGTGCGTGGACGGGTGGGTGCACAGTTGAGACCGGCGGATGTGTGGGAACAGGAGGTACCGTTTATAACTGGGGTCAGGCAAGCAGTTGTAATATTGTCAATTCGTACATGAGTGCACAAGCCAATATAAACACAACCGTAATTAACCAACAAAATATAGTACAAAGCAATACGATCATCGTAAATAATGATTGTGATCCCAGTGTGAGCGCATGCAAAGAATATAAGTCCAAAGGGAAAATAAACCAAAACAATAGCTTGGTAGATGTGTCAGCTGTACAACTTTCTTATGTTAGCAATACGGCACAACAAATTTTAAATTTATCGATATTGCAAGATGCGTCTTCAGTGGTGAGCGGACTAAACGTAGTGCCGCAAAGCGCAACATCCGGAAATGTTCTCAATACCTTCATGAGAACGGGTATCACTATCAACACGAACATCACTCAATACTGTGACGTGACTCAATCGAATTATCTAGAAGTAAATAATAATAATTATGGAACTGTAAAACTTTTCAATAACGTAAATCAATCCAATATTGTGGATAATTATAAATGCACGCAACTTGCTGTTACCAGGAATAACATATTGCAGACACTGACAGAAAATCTTTCTCAAATTGCTGACGCGAGAGCGCAAGGTATATCCGTATTTGCTATACTCATGGTGTTCGGTATTGTCATTTGTGTCTTTTTGTTAGTAGGAGGTGGAATTGTCGTGAAAACAGAAGGTTCCCTGTTCAAAATCATGGGACCAGTAACTATAGGAGTTGGTCTGATGTTTATTATGTTTTATTTTTTCATAAGACCGAAATTATCTCTTTGGTACGGAATGAGCCCTGGGATTCCTGCCTCGGATTGCAGTGATAAATTCAAATATTCATCAAAGAAATATTATGATGTTTCGCGTCAGGCCAAAAAAGAATTCGATGATGATGGCAAATATGTGGCCATGGATTATATCATCGATACCACCAAATCAACCGATCCAGATTTCGAGAAAAACGGTCCCGGAACAGCTACGTTTTATACAGGCGATGTGCATGATACTCCACTCTGTTTGGATATAATTGCTACTAGTGGAAAGAGATATCAGTTGATAACGATCAGAAATCCGGTCTATGTTAACGTGTCGTTGAAGGGCGAGACCCCAGGTGAAATTGAAGGTGACGTATGTATCGATATAGATACGGGAAATATGTTCTACAAATTTCCAACATCTCCCACAATAGGTCCTTCGAACATGTCTTGGCAAACCCCTAGTTATGTACAAGACCCTCGCGCAAATCCAGATGTGCAAGATAATGCTTTCGATGGTAGTCCTACCAATGCAAAACTGGGGAATGAAAACAAAATCTATTTTTATATTGATATCAATCAAACAACGTTATTATATCCAAAAAAGGAAAGTATTGCAAATTATCCAATCGAAGGATTCGGTCCTACCGCGCCAATCGGTAGGACGTATAAACTAGCAAATGTAAAGACCGGAGACTATTTTCTCGTACCTTATCCTTATGGACCGGATTCACAGGGTTCAGAAACATATGAACAATATCAATACGCAGGGGTCTATTATTTATACAGCGCAACAGAGGTGAATGGAAAATTTCAACCAAATTGGGGAGAGGACCATACAAAAAGTCCGAGTCCTCCGATCAACCATGTAAATGGATATGGTATTGTTCCTGAATTCGAATGGGAAAATCATACTCTGTTGAAATTTCAGAAAATCAATGGTTGGTTTTTGTGGACAGGGTTAGCTCTTATACTTTGTGGTATTGGATTGATGATTGCCTTCTTTTTTGGTGCCGGCCAGAAGAAACCCCTGGATGATACGGCGACGCCAGCGCCAGAACAAGAAACGTCTACTGGAGATGCTGATACTGGAAAGCATCTCCAGTAGAGTAGAGTAGTAGCTTAGCTTTAAATAGGTTGAGTCCAACAAGGAGCTATGATGGTGGCATCTGCGGTTATAGAATATTTGATATTATCGATAGTCGAAGCCATGCCATCATAACAAGCACATGTTCCATCCTTTTGGAATACACCCAAGGCGGGAGAATCATCACAATCTATTGATAGTTGATCTTTACAATACCTATAACAATCAGTTATAGTTTTCGTTCCCGGTTGTGTGACCTTGGGTTTGGTCGGAGGAGGTATGAATGTAGATGGTATTGTGTAAAAACTCTCATCTTTGTCACTAGCGTTTTTTACCGTCATTTTCCCACAACTCAAATTTTGTTTTGCACCGCTGGCCGACGAAAGAGTACAGGTTTCGTCTCTATTTAAATCTACCGCACTCCACGATTCATTTTTAGGCACCATGTCTTTCGTATCTGTTCCCGTGAATAAATCGCAAGTTTTATTCTTGAAATCCCACGCAGCTTTTGAACACGCTGTACCTACCTTGTTACAAAGCTGCGTACACTCGGTCATGTTCTTGGCGGTAGTGTCCCTGTATAAATAATTGTAATTATATGTCGTGGGAAATGTGGTATTAGGGACATAGTCTACAAAATCGTTAAAATTGTCTGCGCATGAGTTATCATAACATTGTTGTCCAGGAGAACAGTCATCCGAGCTCTTGCAAGAGGATGCTGTATCGCATGACTTGTTATTGCAAGAAAGTCCGGGAGAACATGTTGCATGATATCCTCCTGCAGTTTCGTCACATTGGTAACAACTATTGCTCGTGGTATCGCAATACGGATAATCGGCATCTGGGCAGTCTATGTCTTCTAAACACGCCACACATTTGGACGTATTCCCATCGCAAATCGGTTGTGGTGTTATGCATTTGGCAGCAACTCCGCAAACACACGTTTTCGTTTTGGTGTCGCATTTACTAGAACTTCTGCCGCAATTTTCATCTGAAATGCATTCCACGCAACTTTTGCTATTCATATCACATACCTTATTTTTAGAATTGGTAACACAATCTGAATCGCCTTTACATGTATCTTTTTTCAGTACGAATAAATAGATGACTATGAAACAGACAGCTATTAAGAAAACGACACCTGATCCGATCAGCACATACAGTTTATTAACATGAGTTTTGGCGCCCTGTGTTAATTCCGGTGTCGGGGAGTTGCTCATAGTTTTATTCATTTATTATTAAGCAGTCATAAAAAAAATTATGTTATTTGTTTCTTTATATCTAAAAAATATATAGTATAGTAATATAAAAGAACAAAAAATACACATGTCTTCCAAATGTTGTGGTTGTATAAATACTTTTCAAGCTCCTAGTTTGCCGTGTGTCCGAAGTCCTTGTGATGCACGGAATGTCTGCGATGATTTATTGAATGCATCTGTCCAAGCGATCATAACCGTCGGAAATCCGGGAGGACTGACCGCGGATGAAATTCTGAACGAAATTATGAGTCTATGTTCCGTCGGAAACATTCCAGAAGAAAATCTAAATCAGGCTTTGAACATAGGTGCGCACAGAGGAGTTTTGAAAAGAACCATCCGTGATGGCTTGCTCGCATTTTTGGTGAGTGGAAATATGACTATTTTAAATCCAAAAAATATTGATTATTCACGATGCCTTTGTGAATTTTACCGAGATCGTGGATCAGGATCTAATCCACAAGATGCTCCGAATTGCGCGCGCTGTGACGTTCCGATTTCCGTAGATGGTATTTCTGATACTCAACCCGTACCCGTTCCTTGCTCAAATAATCCCACTGGTTGCAGAAGCAATTCATATTAAATCAATAAAAATTTATTCGTCATGGAGATATTTATGAGTTCGTTTGCAATGAACCATTGAAAC
>PVMS01129224.1_pt1 | contig 22428 bp, 20 predicted proteins | sample 1853461 | NCBI WGS metagenome assembly PVMS01 (sample SAMN08582032, study PRJNA380276) | Marine sediment metagenome, whole genome shotgun sequencing project. | isolation source: ocean sediment barecode stripped | collected 2017 | reverse complement strand
GGTGCGGACAATACAACATCATCCAAAGTTACGATTTCGACTGTGCCTCCTCCACTTAAATCTGGCTCTCCGATTTCGAACGTCTCTTTTAAACCCACCAATGCACCCGTTCCAAAAGGTGCATAGAGCTTATGGGCTGAAATTGCCAGATAATCAATATGAGCCGGATTATCTAAAGAGAGCATATCCACCTTGCGGTGTGGAGCTAATTGAGCGCAATCAACAGCGATCTTTGCTCCTGCTTTGTGGGTTTTTTCAGCCAATCGATAAACTGGATTGATAAATCCAGTTACATTGGATGCGCCGCTGATCGCGACCAGGGCAACTTTCTCTGAATAGTGATCAAGGATTTCATCGAAATGAGCTTCATCCAGGCGACCATCCGGTGTCAACCCTACATGGATAACATTGGTAGCTGCCCGCCACGGTAAATCATTCGAATGGTGTTCCATTCCACTTGTGATGACGATGTTCCGATCTTCTGTGAATGGAAACCGTCTGGCAAGTTTATTTATCGCTTCCGTTGTATTCTTTCCAAATATACATGTATGAATGTTGGGATCGGCACCCACGAATTCAAGCACGGTTTCGCGGGCGATCTCATAAACGTGTGTGGAGAGCTGGCTTTTATATCCAGTCCCGCGGTGGACGCTGCTGTAGTAATCCATGAATTCATTCACAGCTTGTCGAACAGCCTTTAATGGGGGGGGTGGAGGCGGCGTTGTCGAGGTTTATGTATCGACGGAGGTCTCCTGAAAGTAAAGGAACTTCGGCGTTGATACCGGTGAATAATGAATCATATCCATGTTCGTTCGAGTCGAAAAGCATTAAGAATTCTCCTTGGATCAGGGACGATGGTTATCGCCAGGTGTTTCAAATTTGCAAGAGTTGATAACTTGCAAAAGTGTAAGCAAATCTGTAGTGGGGAATTTGGAGAAAAATACTTGCAATTAATCGAAAATTAGTATATACTGTGTCTAATTGTGGGAGAAAGTGGATCAAAGTGGAACGCCGGGAGATCCGGCGTTGATTCGTTAAAGGCATAATAGAACAAATGTTTTTAGGTCGGTATCACCATACTATTGATCAGAAAGGCCGCTTAACTGTCCCGGCTCGTTACCGGGAATTGCTGGCTGCTGAGGGTGCTTACCTTACCCAAGGATTCGATCATAATTTAATTGTATATCCTCAACCGATATTCGATATCATCTCGCGCAGGGTGAACCAGTTGAGCATGACCGATCCGAGTGCTCGTTTACTTAAGCGCTTGATGTTTTCCAACGCGGAACTTGTTGCCTTGGATAAAACAGGTCGTATTCTTATTCCACAGTTTTTACGTGAATCGTTAAGTTTCAATAGTGAGGCAGTGATCGTTGGTATGGGTGATTATTTTGAGATTTGGTCGCCTGACCTGTGGTTAGGGCAAGCAACTTTGATGGAGAAGAGTGAACCTACAGCCATGCAGTTTATGGATTTAGATCTCTCGACCGGTGAATGACTTTGGGCCTGGATAATCACTGTCCAGAAAATACATCTGCACATGAAGGAAATACTGCCTCACCAACCAGTTCTTTACAAAGAAATTATACACCTTTTACAGCCGCATCGGGCAGGACGATATGTCGATGGCACATTGGGAGCTGGAGGCCATGCCTGGGGAATTCTTAAGGCAAGCGAACCTGATGGTCTCGTCTTGGGATTTGATGTCGACACTCATGCAATGCAGTTGGCTCGAGCCCGTTTAGAGGAATTTGGACAACGGGCGATATTGGTACACGATTCCTTTACGAATCTGACCGATCAACTAACAGCAATTGGGTGGGAAAAGGTAGATGGAATTGTGCTCGATCTGGGATTGTCCTCAATGCAGTTAGACACACCAGACCGAGGATTTTCTTTCAGGAAGGATGCTTTCCTGGATATGCGATTTGACCTGCGCAATCCTGTTCGCGCAGTCGATTTGGTCAACAATCTTTCAGAGAAGGAATTAGCGGATTTGTTATATACATTTGGTGAAGAACGACGATCACGTAAAGTTGCTCGTGCAATTGCTCGTGCCCGCCCGATCGAAACCACCCAGCAGCTGGCGAGTGTCGTAGCAGATGCAACGAGCAGCGGAAAACCTGGCATGCATCCTGCCACGAGAACTTTTCAAGCCTTGAGAATCGCAGTCAATCAAGAGCTGGATTCCTTACAAGAAATTCTGCCCCAGGCTGTAGATTCGCTTAACCCGAATGGTAGGTTTGCAGTGATCTCCTACCACTCATTGGAAGATAGAATTGTTAAACAATTCTTCCGTAGAGAGAGTACCGACTGTATCTGCCCACCGAAGCAACCTATTTGCAATTGTGGGCATTTGGCAAGTATAAGAAGAATCACCCGTCGTCCTGTACGCCCGCAGGAGGACGAAATCGAACACAATCCAAGAGCCCGGAGTGCCCGATTACGGGTGGCTGAAAAGCTTTCAACCGAATAATTTTGGCATTACTCTTGCAAGATAGTTTTTATTGGCAAATCTAAGAAGAAGGTGATCGTCATCAGCCTTCGTAAAGTTCATCCTCAAGAGTAAACTATGTACCGAGTTCAGAGTATTACCCAAGCGTATTCTCAAGCTCCCTGGCGAAAGCAATTACAGTGGATCGGCTTATTCATGCTGGTTCTAATCCTGATCGCCATGGTTGCTGGAATTTACTTAAGTGTGAGTGCTCGGGCTTCGACAGCCGGGCGAGAGATTCAGATCATGTATGGTCAGATGGAAGATATCAGGCGAAACATTGAAGATATGGAGACTCAACTTGCATTTATGCTCTCAAATGCAGAAATGGAAAAGCGAGCTGATGAATTAGGTTTCTATCCCGTTGAGTCCGATGAGATATTCTACATTTTAGTACCTGGATATACTGATTCCAAACAGGTCATCTTGGCCGAACCGCCTGGGACTTCATTTTCAAGCAGTCCAACCATCTCTCCAGAATACACACAATCCTTGTTAGATTGGTTGAGTGAGAGGGTGTTTTACCCAGCATCTCCCCTGGTGAAGGAGGTGGATCCATGAACACATTGAGCTCCTGGAGGTATTCCACCCTGGGTATCTTATTAACAGCCTTTGCGGTGTTTATTATCATCCAAATGTTGCGAATTCAAATCAGTCCACAAGCGCAAGACTTGAGAGAAAAAGGCGAATTGTATTCCGGGACATGGCGCACACTTACACCTGTCAGAGGTCAAATTTATGATCGTAGGGGAAATTTATTAGCCGGAAACAAAACTGTGTATGAGGTCGGAGTAGTTCTTGAAGAAGTTGAAAATCCTTCAACTATTGCTCTAGCGATGAATGCTGTTGTTGATTCAGATTACGATGAAGTGTTTGCAGCAGCCAGTATTGCTCCAACCCCAGAGGCAGTATATGCAACACTGGCTAAATTTGTCACAGAGGAACAGAAGCTGCGCTTAGAACAGCTGGCCGAGGAGATGGCAGCTGCTCATGGGAATCGGAGTGATGAAAGCCGCCCTAGCTTGTCTGGATTATGGTTCGAACCCCGATTACAACGCAGCTATCCGGAAAAAGACCTCGCTTCGAATATCCTGGGTTTCGTAAATTGGGAAGGAGCAGGTTTCTTCGGGATCGAGGAGAAATTCAACGATGAATTGGCAGGTGATCCGAAGAGGGTTTGGGTACCATTCGATCCTAATCGGGTTGAGGAATTTCCTGAAACTCCTCAAGGGAGCAGTTTGATTCTAACCATAGATCGGGTGATCCAAAAGGAAGTCGAAAGAATCGTTGAAAATACGATAGAGGAAAGTGGATCTGAATCGGCGACCATTGTGGTAATGAACCCGAGAACAGGTGACATATTAGCTGCGGCAACCTCTCCACGGATCGATTTAAATGAATTCTGGCGGTATGACGAGATATTTGAAGATTCAACACCTTTCAATCGTGTTGTAAGTGGAACTTACGAACCTGGCTCAGTGTATAAGGTGTTGACCATGGCCTCAGCATTAGACAGTGGTGCAGTTAAACCGAAGACATCATTCTTAGATACTGGATCGATTGAAATAGGTGGCACTATCATTCGCAACTGGGATAGCGGCGCCTGGGGACCCCAAGATATGCTAGGCTGCATGCAGCACTCATTGAACGTTTGCCTGGCCTGGGTGGCGAAACAATTAGGGACAAACCGCTTCTACCAATATATGCAGGATTTTGGGATTGGACATCTTACTGGGGTAGATTTGGCCGGAGAAAATCCAGGGCGCTTGAAATTGCCGGGTGATGAAGATTGGTATGAAGCAGACTTGGGTACAAATTCCTTCGGTCAAGGTGTCGCAGTAACCCCAATCCAGATGATCATGGCAGTCTCTGCACTCGCCAATGATGGACAGATGGTATTTCCTCGCATTGTCTTGTCGATTATTGACAATGGACGCCAGTACGACATTAATCGTCGCATCGCCGGAACTCCGATATCTCCTAATACTGCGCAAAAAATCACTAAAATGCTGGCAACTTCATTAGTGGTGGAGTCTTCTGTTGCACTGGTGGATGGCTATCAAATAGCGGGTAAAACAGGCACAGCAGAAATTCCAACACCGTTTGGATACACGAGCAATCAGACCAATGCCTCCTTCGTGGGGTGGGGTCCAGTAGATGAACCACAATTTCTGGTCTATGTATGGTTGGAAAAGCCAGAAACTTCTCCCTGGGGCTCAGTCGTTGCTGCTCCAGTATTCCGTCAAGTTGTTGAGAGGCTGGTCGTATTGATGGATATCCCCTCAGATCAGGTCAGGCAGCAGCTTGTAGAAGGTCAATAGCGAAGCGGTGAGATTTCATTATTTATTGTTGTCAGTTCGAATGGTAGCTATTTAAAATCTGTTAAACAAATGCTGACGCTCAGTTTAGTTATCGAATCTTTAACTGGTATTCGCCCCCAAGGATTGGAACGGGAAATCCAAGGTGCTGCGATTGATTCTCGCATGGTTACATCTGGGTCCATGTTCATTGCTCTGCCTGGCGAACGAGAGGATGGACACGATTTCGTGAAAGACACTTTTAATCAAGGAGCAACTGTCGCGTTGATCCAACGGGATTTACCCTTTGATTGTCTCCAATTTGATCTGCGAGAGCAATGGCAGCCTGAAGCCGGTGTTGAGATCGGAGATGATCCGATTTGTATTAGAGTGGATGATAGCCTCCAAGCCATGCAGAAGATCGCTGGTTTTTATCGTCGCCAACTCGAAATACGGGTGATTGGCATTACTGGCAGCGTTGGTAAATCAACGACTAAGGAGTTAGCGGCCGAGGTCTTGAATCAGCGTTATAACACACTAAAAAGCCCGGGGAACTTGAATAACGAGATCGGTTTGCCGCTTACCTTGTTAAACCTGACCAACCAGCACGAGCGATCTGTATTAGAGATGGGTTTCTACGTCCCTGGTGAGATCGAATTCTTATGTGACCTGGCCAAACCTCAAGTCGGGGTGGTCACTAATATCGGCACTGTCCACGCAGAGAGAGCAGGTTCGATAGACGAAATTTCCAGAGGTAAAGCGGAACTCGTGAAGGCTCTACCTCCAGGGCCAGAAGGCTTGGCGATACTTAATTACGATGACCCTAGAGTAAAACAAATGGCCGATTTAACCGAAGCCCGGGTCTTTTATTATGGAACTAGCCCAGATGCAGATTTATGGGCTGACCATATTGAGGGTCTCGGCCTTGATGGTATCCGTTTTCGGTTGCATTATCGCAGTGAGATCCTCCATCTGAGAGTTCCCTTGATCGGCCGTCATTCTGTCCATACCGCTCTCCGCGCAGCCGCGGTGGGTTTAAACGAGGAGCTAACCTGGCAAGAGATTGTCGATGGGATGCAAACTGGACGGGATCAATTACGATTGGTCGCTGTCCGTGCTGAAAGTGGTGCTTTGCTGCTAGATGACACTTACAATGCCTCACCAGAATCGACGATGGCTGCATTAAACTTGCTTGAGGATTTGGATGGTCGCAAAGTGGCGGTTCTGGGAGATATGCTCGAACTGGGTCAGTATGAACGGCAGGGTCACGAAATGGTAGGTTCACGTGCCGCAGAAGTCGCCAGTGAGCTGGTCACAGTTGGCGAAAGAGCTAAATTAATCGCTTTTGCCGCTTCGCAGGCTGGCATGGCGCGGAACAAGATTAAGGAGTTTGAAACTTCAAACCAAGCTGTCGAATTTCTAGCTCAGCATCTCACCCCTCAAGATGTGGTTCTGGTTAAAGGATCAAGAGGGATGCAAATGGAGTTAATTGTCAATGCATTGGAGTCAGCTAGATGAGGCAAATTGCCCTTGCTTTGGGGCTTGCCGGAGTTAGTTTTATGTTAGCAGTGATCTGGGGACCACCTTTATTGCGCGTCCTGAGGCATTACAACATTGGTAAAGTTATTCGGGTGGAAGGTCCGGAAAGACATTTCACAAAGCTTGGGACGCCAACTATGGGTGGTGTCATGATTGTCGTGCCGGTTTTGCTGGTAACAGTGCTAATGAATGCAGCTACATTGATTGGTTTTACAGTCTTGGGACGATCTGTCTTACTGCCATTAGGTGTGATGTTGGCTTTCGCAATGTTGGGTATGGTCGATGATTGGGAAGGTGTTCGTGGCGTGCGCCGGGGATTGGGAATGCGCGCCCGCACAAAATTTGCTATCCAACTGTTATTCGCTTTTGTGGTGACGATTGGTTTGGTGTATTTCTTGGATGTACCCCAGTTGTATCTGCCAGGAGTAAAACGCGCGGTTGATTTAGGTATTTGGTTTATCCCAATTGCGATGATCCTAATTGTAGGTTACTCCAATGCGGTGAACTTCACAGATGGTTTGGACGGTTTGGCTGGATTGATCGCTGCAACAGCTTTTGTTACCTACGGTGCCATCGCATTAATTCAAGGACAGATCTTCTTAGCCAGATTCTGTTTCACTATCGCCGGGGCAACATTTGGTTTTCTATGGTTCAATGTGCATCCTGCAGAGCTTTTTATGGGAGACACCGGATCCTTAGCTCTTGGAGCTACACTGGCAGTCGTGGCGTTGATGACTGGTCATTGGATTTTACTACCCATTATTGCTATTATCCCTACGAGTGAAACATTGAGTATTATCTTACAGGTAATCTATTTTAGGCTTACTGGAGGCCGGCGTATCTTCAAAATGACGCCGCTTCACCATCATTTTGAACTTAGTGGCTGGAGCGAGACACAAATAGTACAACGATTTTGGTTGATCGGCTTGTTATTTGCCATGATCGGAATTGCATTGGCGATTTCATGATTCACCCAAAACACGATAGCGAAAGTTAATTTGGTATATACATGCTGGCAACCAGAAGCAATAGGACAATGAAGAAGAATACAGACTGGAGTGGAAAACGTATTATCGTGATCGGAGCTGCCCGTCAAGGAGTTGCTTTGGCACGCTACCTGGTTCGACAAGAAGCCCAGGTAGTCCTTAATGACCGCATGCCGATCAGCCAATTAAATGCTGCACAGCAGGCTTTGAGTGGTGAACCAATCGAATGGGTAACTGGAGGACATCCGCTTTCTATTTTGGATGAGGCTGATTTGGTATGTATTTCGGGTGGGGTACCGATCGATCTCCCAGTTGTCCTTGAGGCGCGCAGACTGGGTATCCCTATATCGAATGATTCTCAGATCTTCCTTGAAGTATGTCCATGCTTCGTAATTGGAATTACGGGCTCAGCTGGAAAGACAACGACTACAACATTAGTCGGATTGATCGCACAGGCAGCAATCGATGATCTAACAGTTGGCACATCCAATCATATTAATCCGTATCCAGGAAAATCGATTGAACTTAGCCCAGATTCCAAAATTTGGGTTGGGGGGAACATAGGTACCCCTTTGCTCTCCATGATTGATCATATGAGCTCAAAAGATCTTGCTGTGATGGAATTATCCAGCTTCCAATTAGAGGTGATGACTCGTTCTACGAATGTTGCTGCCATCCTGAACATCACTCCTAACCACCTTGACCGTCATGGGACTATGCAGGCATACCGTTCAGCCAAAACAAGATTATTGAAGTATCAACCAGCCCAGAGCGTGGCCGTGCTCAACCAAGATGATCCAGAATCTTGGAGCCTGAGAGGGGAAGTCCAGGGTGAATTAGTGGCTTTCGGTACTCAAGAACCGTCCACCGATCAAGACGGTGTGTTCCTTAGCCCATCCAGGGAGGCGATTAATGTTCACTCGCCAAGCGTTGATTATGACGGCGAATACAGATTGTTGACCCGCCGTGAGATCCCATTAAGAGGCGAACACAATTTAATGAATGTCTTAGCTGCTTGTGCAATTTCCTTAGCTGCGGGATTGTCTTTGAGTGCAATGAGCGCTGGGGTGAAGAACTTTGCAGGTATCCCACACAGGTTAGAGTTTGTGCGGACTTGGCGTGGTGTCGATTGGTATAACGATTCAATAGCCACCGCGCCGGAACGAGCTATCGCAGCAGTCCAGTCATTTTCAGAACCTATGATTTTACTCGCTGGTGGTAGGGATAAGGATTTACCGTGGGGTAAATTCGCTTCACTTGTTAACGAGCAGGTCAAACATGTAATTTTATTCGGCGAGGCAGCTTCATTGGTATTCCAAGCACTAACCGATCAAGATGACCGAACCGTGACCGCCGTCAGCCAATGTCCTGGATTGAAGGAGGCAGTTGAAAGAGCTGCCCAAGTAGTTTCGCCTGGTGATGTGGTCTTGCTTTCACCAGGTGGGACGAGTTTTGATGAGTTTCATAATTTTGAAGAGCGTGGGGAGGTATATAAGCAATGGGTAATGGAGCTACCATGAACGTCAGCCGGAAAAATCCGAGAACGAGCCGTAAAACGAAGCATGATAGGCGATCCTTGCATTTGGGATTCGATATCTGGTTGCTGGTGGCTGTGTTTACTTTGTTAATCTTTGGTTTAGTGATGGTTTATTCTTCCAGTACAGACTACTCAATGGTTGTTCTCAAAGAAGCTCCAAGCTATATGTTCAAGCGCCAACTGTTATTTGCTGGCGCTGGGATAGCTGCGGCAGCTTTTCTGACATGGCTTGATTATCATACATTGAAGAAATTTGCTGTGCCAATCTTAATCGTGACCATCATTTTATTAGCCAGTGTGCTGTTGGTGAACGAAGTAATCAACAATGCCGCCAGGACGATTTTCCAGGGTTCGGGACAACCTTCTGAAATCGCAAAATTGGCGATAGTAATCTACCTATCCGTATGGTTATTCGCCCGTCGTGAGCAGTTGAGCAGCGTTAGCTTTGGACTGCTTCCCCTCAGTGTGATACTTGGCCTCCTGGGTGGATTGATCTTTCTGCAGCCTGACCTTAGTGCTACAGCGACAATTTTTATGCTTGGCGGCATCATGTTTTTCCTGGCTGGGGGCGATATCCGGCAGATCATCATTTTATTAGTGGTAGGTGTTACTGTTAGCTGGTTGGTGTTTCAATTTCATCCTACTGGAAGCCAACGGTTATCTGACTACATGATCAGCATACGGGATCTTACTCAAGCTCCTATGCACCTCTCACGGTCACTGGAAGCTCTGGTCAAGGGAGGTTGGTTTGGGGTCGGGATCGGGCGAGCCGAAACTAAATTGACCGGATTGCCTGTACCACCCACGGATAGTATTTTTGCAGTGATTGGAGAGGAAGTTGGAATTGTTGGCGCGGCAAGCGTGGTTTTCCTCAACATCGTCATATTGTGGCGGGGATTGAGAATCGCCCAAAACGCTCCGGATGGCTTGGGTAGATTGATGGCTGCCGGTCTTGGTATTTGGTTAGCATTGGAAGCATTCATTAATATGGCAGTCATTGTCGGATTGGTGCCATTTGCTGGGAATGCGCTTCCGTTTATAAGCTATGGTGGTTCGAACCTGTTTGTATCACTCGCAGCAGTTGGGATACTATTGAACATTTCTCGGGTATCCTCCCGTACTCAACAACAAGAAGAAAGGGCTTTAGATGCGGTTATTGATTTGCGCCGGCGGGACTGGGGGTGGGGTTTATCCAGCTCTCGCCGTGCTAAAGGCACTTCAAGAAGATGATAGTGTTCCTGAGAAAGAGAGAGATCTTGATCTACCATCCAGTGGGCGAACATTGGAGGTCTTATGGGTAGGTGGAGAAGGTGGAATAGAAGCCGATTTACTCTCGAAGGAGCAGGTGAAATTCACCACCGTTCCTGCTGCCGGAATTCATGGTGTAGGGTTGAGGGCATTACCAGGTAACTTATGGAGATTGTTCAAAGGTTTTATTGCAGCCAGACGTGTGATCAAGGATTTCCGTCCCCAGGTGATGTTTTTCACCGGAGGATACCTGGCGGTGCCTGTGGCATTGGCAGGCTGGTGGACGGGATCAAGAGAGATAAATCCGAGCACATTGTTATATGCCCCAGACATTGAACCGGGTTTGGCATTACGGACACTGGCACGTTTGTCAGACCAGATCGCGCTGACAGTTGAGGAATCAATGAATTATTTTTCGAATCAATCGAAATTGAAGGTGACCGGGTATCCAATCCGGCCTGATCTGAAGGAATGGTCGATGGATGATGCACGCCAAGCCTTTCAATTGACCCCTGATCTACCAACGTTGTTGGTGTTCGGTGGCAGCAAAGGGGCGCGTTCGATAAACCATGCACTCCTTGGGATATTACCTGATCTGTTGTTCGAATTACAAATTATTCATATCAGTGGACACCTCGATTGGTCAGAAGTGGAAGCAGCAAAATCCACATTATCGGCAGATCAGGCTTCCCGATATCATGCCTTTCCCTACCTGTACGAAGAGATGGGAGCCGCATTAACTGTAGCAGATTTAGTAGTTTCTAGAGCTGGAGCATCAGTTTTAGGTGAGTTCCCTTCGTTCGCTATTCCAGCGATTTTAGTTCCTTACCCGCACGCCTGGCGGTATCAAGAGGTAAACGGTCTATTCCTGGAGCAAAAAGGCGCTGCTTTAGTTCTGCAAGATGACAAGCTGGCTGACGAATTATTACCAACGATTAGAGGACTTTTTAGTGATCACAACCAACGAGAAAGTATGCGCCGAGCGATGCAATCCCTGGCTAAACCAAACGCTGCTGAATCAATCGCAGAACTGCTGCATGGGTTGGTGCCAATAACCAGCCCAGGAAGGATTTAATCCATGGTCAGCTTGAATGTCTTATTCTGGCTCTTCGTCGGTCTATTCGCCATTGTCGGTGCAATGCGAGGCTGGGCTAAGGAGATACTGGTTACATTTAGTGCAATTTTAGCAATCTTTCTCATCGTATTAATGGAAACGTATCTCCCGTTCATGAGACCTGATTCTGGGATCAGTCAATCGACCCGGTTCTGGATACAAGCGGGTGTCATTGCTGTGCTGGTGTTTTTTGGATACCAAACGCCAAATCTCAGCGCATTGGCAGGTCCTCGATTTACTCGAGAACGTGTCCAGGACACACTTCTTGGGTTGATCTTGGGAGCCGTGAATGGTTATCTGATTGTCGGTTCAATTTGGTATTACATGGCTGCCGCAGGATATCCATTAACACCCTATTTTATTCCTCCCGACCCAAACACATCTTTGGGACAAGCGGCGATAAGTTTGCTCCAAAAAATGCCACCAGCTTATCTAGTACCACCGTGGATTTATTTCGCAATTGCAGTGGCCTTCTTGTTTGTTGTAGTGGTGTTTATCTGATGGTTCACACTCATCTGATCGGTATTGGTGGGAGCGGCCTATCGGCGATTGCCCGGTTGCTTATTGAACGTGGATACACTGTCAGTGGTTCTGACCAGGTCATGTCTCCTCTGGCAATTGAGCTTCAAACTATGGGTGCAAAAGTTTTTCTAGGACATCATGCAGAAAATGTTGCCGGAGCTGATCAGATTGTTCGATCTTCTGCGATCCCGGATGATAACGTTGAAGTCCAGGCCGCAACCGAAGCAGGAATTCCAGTATATAAACGTTCAGAGTTCATGGGAAAGTTGATCGAAGACCGGTTCGGGATTGCCGTCGCGGGATCTCATGGAAAAACAACCACTTCTGCCATGCTGAGCTGGATGATGATTTCGTTGGGGCAGGACCCTTCATATATTATTGGTGGTGTATCGGAAAATCTTGGCAATAATGCTCATGCCGGTGATGGTCGTTATTTTGTTGTTGAGGCTGATGAATACGATCGTATGTTTTTAGGATTACACCCGAGTATTGCAATTGTAACTAACGTCGAACATGATCACCCGGATTGCTTCCCAACTTTTGACGATTTTTTCCAGGCATTTCTTGAATTTGTTCATAATTTACCGGAAGAAGGAACATTATTCGCATGTTTTGATGATGCAGGCGCTAAACAACTCCTGGAAATCGCTCGTCAGGATGGATTTAGAACCGTCTCCTATGGGTTGAGCTCTCCAAAGGATCAACCTGCGCCTGATTTTAGCGTGAGTGAATTGATGAAGGATAAGGATGGTAATTACTCTTTTGATACATATTTTCGAGGTAAATATCTCGAAAATATTTCACTGCGTGTTCCAGGGATACACAATGTGCAAAATGCTTTAGCCAGCTTTGCAGTAGCAAATCATTTGAATTTTCCACTCCATCAAGCTGCTCAGGCTCTAGGCGAATATATAGGGACGAAAAGGCGATTTGAGCTGCAAGGCGAGATCGCAGGGATCACAGTCATCGATGATTACGCCCATCATCCAACTGAAATTAAGGCAACCCTTTCCGCTGCCAGGGATCGATTTCCAGGACGCCAATTATGGGCTGTCTGGCAGCCACATACATACTCCCGGACGCGAACGCTTTTTAAAGATTATCTTTCTTCCTTTGGGAGAGCGGATCATGTCCTGGTTACGGAGATCTATGCGGCCAGAGAAACAAGCGACGTGGCATTCTCTTCTCAACAGGTTGTCCAGGAGATGGAGCACCCCGATGTGCACTTCATGGAGAATAATGAACAGGCGACGGAATATTTATTGACCAATCTCCAAGGAGGAGATGTTTTGGTGGTTCTCTCCGCAGGTGATGCAGACCAGATCAGTCGCGATATCTTGGTTTCGCTCTCAAGGAATGGGAATGCGAATAATGTCTGACAAGCAAAAGTCGGCAACCTCTTCCACAAGTCGTTTTAGGTTCAAGCGTATCCAGACATGGGATCGACTTGCCAATGTTTACTCCAAGTCTGGCAGAAAAAATTTTGTGGGATCTGAGATCTCTCGTGAAGAGGTGCGAAAGTTGATTTCAAGGTTGGAAAAATTGTGAAAATGCAGGAAGAGGCAACAGTGGAATTATTTACTCAAGGATCTGATACTTTCGATCCGGTGATTATTAGAGATCGATTTGGCGATAAATTCAATACGAATGTGTCCCTTGCCCGGTTCACTTCTGCACGGATCGGAGGGTTCGCTGAGGGTTTTCTCATGGCTGAATCGATCGATGACCTGGTTGAGATGACCAGTTTTTTATGGGAGATAAGAGTTCCTTTTATCGTTCTAGGAGGTGGATCGAACGTATTGGTGAGCGACGCGGGAGTACGCGGTATCGTTCTTTTAAATAAAGCTCGCCGGGTTGAATTTGATATTAATATTGAACCACCGACGGTATGGGTTGCATCTGGTACCAATTTTGGTGTCCTCGCCCGACAGGCGGCAGAGAGGGGTTTGGCAGGTCTTGAATGGGCAGCAGGCATCCCTGGCACTGTGGGGGGAGCTGTATTTGGGAACGCAGGTGCGCACGGCGGTGATATAGCTGGGAATTTGATCGTGGCAGAAATCTTGCATCGAGAGTGGGAAGATACCGGGTCTACAAATGGGAATTTACCCCGGATGTTGATCCATCGTCAGGAATGGAAACAAGAACGATTTGAATTCAATTATCGAACCAGTATGCTGAAGAAGGAAGCTGGGGTGGAAGGGATTAATCAGCAAGGTCAAATTGGGCGAGACATCAAACAGCCCGGAAGTGTAATCTTGTCGGCCTTGCTCCAGCTTGAACATAGCACCAAAGAGGCTGTTGAGTCTCGATTAGATGAATTGGTCGCATATCGCCGGAAGACCCAACCACCAGGTGCTAGCATGGGATCTATGTTTAAGAATCCTCCTGATGGAAACGCCGGCGAATTGATTGACGAGGCAGGATTGAAAGGGACACGCATTGGTGATGCAGCAATAAGCTCATTGCATGCGAATTTCTTCATCAATTACGGAGAAGCGACCGCGCAGGATGTGTGGGAGTTGATCAACCTCGCCAAAGGTGTAGTCGAAAGTAAATTTGGAATCAACCTGGAATTGGAGATTCAATTGATTGGTTCCTGGGAGATGCAGAACTAATGAGTAGCCAAAAATTGCGCGTAGCAATTTTATTTGGTGGTCGTTCTGGTGAACATGAGATTTCATTGCTCTCTGCGCGCTCCATTCTATCTGCGATGAACCCTGATAAATATGAAGTCACCCAAATAGGTATCACTCATGAGGGGGCATGGTTGATTGGTGAGAATATCCTGGATGTGTTTGCTGAGAAAGGCTCATTAAGTGGTTTTACATCCGCCACATTATTTGCTGACCCATCGCGCAGTGGGATATTTACGATCCACAAATCGGATCAAGCTGAAGTCATAGAGCTCCTATCAGGTGTTGACGTTGTCTTCCCGATTTTGCATGGTACTTTTGGCGAGGATGGAACCGTACAGGGTTTGTTTGAACTCGCTGAGGTCGCATATGTTGGTGCTGGGGTGCTGGGCTCATCCTTGAGCATGGATAAAGGTGTCTTTCGAGATGTTATGCAGGCGAATAATATCCCCCAAGTTGATACGATGGTCGTCTCCCGGAGGGTCGTGAATGATTCACTCGAAAATGTGATCAATCAGGCTGAAGCTATGGCTTCTTATCCCCTATTTACGAAACCCGCGAACCTCGGCTCATCAGTCGGGATCACAAAGTGCATGAACCGATCTGACCTGATGGAGGGTTTGATGAATGCAGCGCGATACGACCGGCGCATTCTAATTGAAATGGGAGTAGAGGCAAGGGAGATTGAAGTCAGTGTGTTAGGTAATGATGACCCGGTCACTTCTGTACCCGGTGAAATTGTACCTTCAAGTGATTTTTACTCATATGAAGCGAAGTACATTGATGATCGTTCAGAGTTGCTGATCCCAGCCCCTATTCCATTTGAAACTTCACAGCAAATCCGCGAAATTGCAGCTCGAGCTTATCGCGCAGTTGATTGTGCCGGGATGGCTAGAGTCGATTTCCTTATGGATAAAGGCACAGGCCAAGTTTATCTGAATGAAATCAATACAATTCCTGGTTTTACTAAAATCAGTATGTATCCGAAACTATGGGAAGCGAGTGGTTTATCTTACGAAAATTTGGTGGATCGATTGATTGATTTAGCTCTCGAACGTAGAGCGGATCGCGATCAAACAGAATGGCGATACCAAGGATGATGAGTTGAATATGGCCAAGAAAAAGCCTTCCCGAGCAGACCTCCTGCGTGATAAGCGAAACCAGCGATCGCGGAAGAGCTCATCATCTTCACATCGAAGATCGAAGAGTGCTGCCAAGTCCATTTATCCTCCGATTTTGGTGCGCGGTGAGGTCGCTGCCTCAGCTTCACGAAGTCGTTCCAAGGGTAAAAAAATCCGCCGGCGCTACGATATCGCATTAAATGGTAGTGGCGCGGAAATGCGATTGCCTTCTCTGCCGACTATTGCTGTTGGATGGCGATTGCTCTCAGGATTGCTCGTGGTGATGTTGGGATTTTTGATTTACACCTTGTGGTATTCACCTTATTTCACGATATCTGGAATTGAGGTGTCAGGGCTAGTTCGATTGACGAATCAGGAGTTAAATGCTGTCGCTGACGTGATTGGGAAATCGATCGTTTTAGTATCTCCATCTGATCTCGAACGAGATTTGAAAATTGCTTTCCCCCAATTGGCGGAGGTAACCGTTGAAACCAATATCCCTAACGAAGTTATTGTCAAAGTGGTAGAACGGCAGCCAGTGCTCGCTTGGCAGCAAGAAGGGCAAACTTTTTGGATTGATGCTGATGGAACGGCATTTCTTCCGGAGGGTGAAGGTGGTCCACAGATAACTGTACTTGGGACTGATATGCTCTCCATGTCACCACCAAACAGCGAGTCTTTGGATGACGCTGAGAACGCAATCCCTTCACTACCGCTTGAGTTAGTCAGTGCAATCCTGGCCATCAATAAAGATGTACCTGAGGGTGTTCCTATCATGTACGATAGCCGACATGGACTCGGATGGCAGGATCAGCGGGGTTGGCAAGTATATTTCGGACATAATGATGAAGATATTGATATGAAATTGCGTGTTTATAACAAAACATGGAAACGATTGAAGAAAGCAGGGATTCGACCTGCACTGATCAACGTGGAGCATGTCCACGCACCATATTATCGCCTGGAGCGGTAAACAAATGGATGAACCGATATTAGTTGGAATTGATATAGGAACGACGAAGATTTGCACTCTCGTCGGTCGTGTTGAAGAGGATGGCTTACTTCGAATTCTTGGGGTAGGCATAGAACCATCCCATGGTATGCGTAAGGGTGTGCCGGTCGATGTGCGCGCAGTTACTCAGGCTGTCTCAAGGTCTATCGAGAAAGCGGAACGCACATCCGGTCTCGAGATCACTTCGGCATTGGTTAGTCTGGCTGGGTCACAGGTGTCCTCAGTGAATAGTCGTGGTGTAGTCGGGGTTTCCGGACGAACCATAGACGAAAATGATGTCATCCGCTCTATGGAAGCGGCTCGTGCAGTTGCCATTCCACATAATCGAGAAATTATTCATGTTATCCAACGCGGGTTTACAGTTGATGGTCAACCGGGAATCCGAATGCCGATTGGAATGCATGGATACCGATTGGAAGTTGAAACGCATATCATCACCGTTGCAGCTTCTGCAGTTGAGAACTTAAGGAATTGTGTCCACGAAGCAGGATCTGATGTAAGTCAATTTGTATTGAATCCCCTGGCATCTGCGGAAGTAGTCCTCTCAGAGACAGAACGTGAAATGGGAGTTGTGGTTTGTGATGTTGGTGGTGGAACGACGGATATGGCGATATTTATTGAGGGAGATGTTTGGCACACTATGGTGTTAGGTGTGGGAGGTGACCTAATAACTTCTGATATCGCACATGGACTCAGGTTACCGACTCCTCAGGCGGAAGAGATAAAAAATCAGCATGGATATGCTGTTGAAGCTGAAGTTGGCGAAGATGAGGAGTTTCATGTGCGTCCATTCGGTGAAGATATGCCACTTCAGATTCGCCGCAAAGAGCTGGCGCTTATTATTGAAGCCAGAGTCGAGGAAATTTTTAGCCTTGTTCTACAGGAGATTAAGCGTTCAGGGTACGATGGATTACTTCCGGCTGGTTTAGTACTCACAGGTGGATCCAGTGCGATACCTGGAATACGTACCATTGCTTCTCAGGTTTTAGGTTTACCTGTAAGGATTGCTCAACCTGAAAATCTGGTTGGTATGACGGATAAATTATACTCGCCTGCCTTTTCTACAAGTGTAGGTTTACTGCGTTGGTCGATGTTGATGACCGCAATTGGAGGGGAAGTTGCTCAACCATTACAAACTTCAAAAGGAGGAGGTTACGATTGGGATTATATAAAAAGTCTATTTCGTCGCTTATTTCCATAATGAATTTATTCTCACTTGTATGGCATTCGTAATGCCATACATTATCGGTAAAGATAAAAATGTTACTAGACAATACCATTCATAATTTTCGAAGAGGAGAAACGCATGAACACAATGGTCAACCCACCCAATCAGGTCGAGTCCTTTGCCAACATTAAAGTTGTTGGTGTTGGTGGTGCTGGATGTAATGCTATCGACCGAATGATCGAAGAAGGTTTACAAGGTGTCGATTTTATTGCCGTCAATACTGATGCTCAGGCGTTGATGCTATCCAAAGCGCCAATTCGAGTAAGGATTGGGGATAAATTGACCCGCGGTTTGGGTTCAGGAGGCAATCCTGAGACAGGACATAAAGCAGCTGAAGAATCCGCTGAAGAGATGTATGATGTCCTTAAAGGCGCGGACATGGTTTTCATCACCGGAGGCATGGGTGGTGGAACAGGTACAGGCGCCTGCCCTATAGTGGCTCAGATATCGGGAGAGGTTGGTGCACTGACAATCGGTGTGGTAACTCGACCCTTTTCATTTGAAGGGGCCCGACGTATCCAAGCTGCAGAAGGCGGTATCTCGCAATTGAAGGAATACGCTGATACATTGATCGTCATCCCTAACGATCGCCTCTTACAGATTGTCGACAAACGGGCAAACCTTCATGACGCCTTCAAAACCGCAGATGATGTGCTGCGTCAGGGTGTGCAAGGAATCTCAGAACTGATCACAGTTCCAGGATTGATCAACCTTGATTTTGCTGATGTTCGCACCATCATGTCCGAAGGTGGTGCAGCATTGATGGCTGTAGGTAGTGCCAAAGGTGAAGAACGGTCCCGTGAGGCAGCCGAAGAAGCTATTTCCAGCGAGTTATTGGATATCACTATCGATGGTGCGCGTGGCATTTTGTTCAATGTCACTGGTGGTCCAGATTTGACCCTGTTCGAGGTCAATCAAGCGGCGGCGATCATCAAAGAGACAGCACATCCCGATGTGAACCTGATCTTTGGTGCGGTAATCGATCCCCAAATGGGTGATGAATTGCGTATAACCGTGATCGCCACTGGTTTTGAACGTACTGGAATGCCGCGTCGGATAATGGAAAAAGCCACCTCACAGCGTGATGAAGCACCCAAACGGGTTCTGGAGAATAGTGAAGTAGTTGTGACGGCCAGCAAACCCGATGAGTTCCAACCTCGCACTTTCAACACCGAAGACTTGGATATTCCTACCTTCTTGAGAAATCGTTCACGCTAGCTGGTTGATAGGTGATATAACAACTGCCCGAATTTAATAGGATATTCCTCTTTTGAAAAGTTTCTAGTTCGAAAAGAGAATTAATTACAGTTGGACAATTTGGTGTTGTCGGTTGCGCTCCTTCGAATAGTTCGTCTATGACCCTCATCTCCTTCCCAGGATTGCCTTCCCCTGGGAAGGAGATGGGATGGATTCGTGCCAAATATTTTAAGGTTCCACCTGCCGTGATTTCCTTGCAATTTGATCGCAGGTATGCTAGAATAGCTGCCCATTAAACGCCACATATAGGGGTGGTTCGTTATATACCACCATATGTGGTGGTATCAATTGTAATTTTAGGATTGTGATGCATTGTCCTTATTGTCAAGGAGATAGTTCTCGCGTTGTTGATACCGCACACGATGCGCGAGGTGGAATTCGCCGAAGACGGGAATGTAAAAATTGTGGTCAGCGATTTAGTACCTATGAAAAGGCAATCCTCGCTACCCCATTGCTTGTAAAACAAGATGGACCCGAGAAGATTTTGACCGTGACAAATTATTGAGCGGCATTCGCATATCCTGCGCCAAAAGGCCTGTCTCGGCAGCAGAAATAGAGCGTTTGGTAGGAGAAGTTGAATCAGCCCTCCAGGCGATGGGTCGTGCGGAAGTCTCTTCGAGGGTTGTGGGGGATATGGTTATCGCCGGTTTAAAAGAATTTGATCAGGTTGCTTACATCCGGTATGCCATCGTTTATCTCGGACTGGATGACCTATTATCCATTCGGGACGAGATCGATCATTTGCTTGAAAGCTAAAGCATATACTGAGCGCGAATTCTGCGTGTCTCAAAATATATCTTTACCGGTATTGGATCGGTAGATAGTCAAAAGGAGATTTCATGTTGCGTGAGGGAAAAAAAGAGGGTGTAAGTAAAGGATTACTGCCAACGCCTCCATTGCCAGCAGATTTAAATAAGGTTGATTTAACTGATAACGCTCAACAGGTATTCGCCCGTAGATATGTTCGCCGGGACGAAAATGGTGATCCATTAGAGACCGTAGAAGAAACCTTTTGGCGTGTCGCTTATCACGTTGCGAAACCGGAAGCCAATTGGGGCGCAGATGTCGAATCAGTTGCCAGGAATTTTTACGAGCTCTTGTCGAACAAGCGTTTTTTCCCTAACTCGCCAACCTTCACTGGGTCTGGTACGCCATTAGGGCAATTAGCTGCTTGCTTTGTCCTTCCAGTTTCAGATGACATGGGGAGAGATTCTGCCGGAATATTCCAAACCTTACGTGACGCCGCATTGATCCAACAAACGGGGGGTGGGAATGGATTCTCTTTTTCGCGCTTACGCCCGATGGGCACATTAGTCAAATCCTCTGCCGGGCAAGCGACCGGTCCGGTTGGATTCTTACGAGTATACGATAAGGCGTTCGGTGAGGTCGCCCAGGGGGGGACACGACGTGGAGCGAATATGGGTGTATTGCGTGTAGACCATCCAGATATCGAAGAATTCATTACCTGTAAAACAGACGAAGATGCAATAACCAATTTTAATATTTCCGTAGGAATCACTGATGATTTTATGGCAGCAGTTCAAGATGATCTGGAATGGGAATTAAAATTTCCTGATGTATCCAATAACAAGTATAAAGAATTCAGCGGTACGTTGGAACAGGCACAACAAGCTGGAGTTCCGATCAAAGTTCAGGAAAAGATTAAGGCTCGCGATCTATTTGAGAAGATAGTCAACCAGGCTCATCACAATGGAGAACCTGGAGTTCTCTTCATTGATGCAGCCAACCGGGCTAATCCAGTGCCTCATATTTACATGTTAGAGGCAACCAATCCATGTGGAGAGCAATGGTTAGGTCCCTATGAAAATTGCTGCCTTGGATCAGTAAATCTTGCCCAACATTGTGGGTCGCACAATTCCGTGGATTGGGAAGGTTTACGTGAAAGCGTCGCCCTTTCTACCAGATTCCTTGATGATGTAGTTCAAGCGAATTCATATGTCCCTGCGGTTCCCCAACTGCAAGACGCAGCTCATCGTGTCCGACGAATTGGTCTCGGCATTATGGGTTTGGCAGACTTGATGTATCACATCGGGGTACGTTATGGTTCAACACATGGACAAGAATTTGCCGCGCAAGTAATGGAGTTTGTGCGTTTCCATTCTATGTTGACCAGCATTGACCTTGCCCGGGAGCGCGGACCTTTTGATGTCATTAAAGGATCGATATACGACCCCGACCGATTGAATTGGCAGCCGCCAAAGCCATTATTTCCATATATAAATGACTGGGATCGACCACAATTAGATTGGAATAAGGTTGTTGATGGGATTCGTCAATTTGGAATCCGTAATGCGGCTCAGACCACAATTGCACCAACCGGGACAATAGCCACGGTTGCAGGGTGCGAAGGATACGGATGTGAACCTGTTTTTGCTCTGGCTTATATCCGCCATGTCAACGACAACGGCCAGGATTTACAACTTCAGTACACAAGCCCATTATTTGAACAGGCGTTAATTGCTGCTGGCATAGATGAAGACACGCGGGCATCAATTATTGCCCAGGTTCTGGAAAAAGGCAGCTGTCAGGGAATTGAGCTGGTGCCTGAGGACATTCGAAACGCTTTTGTCGTATCACAGGATATCAGTGCCGAGGAACATGTCCGTATGCAAGCAGCCATGCAAGCTTTTGTCGATAACAGTCTTTCTAAGACAATAAATTTTCCCGCCACTGCTTCAAAGGAGGATATTGCCACTGCTTATTTGTTGGCTTGGGAATTGGGTTGCAAGGGCATCACCGTATATGTAACTGGCTCCCGGCAGAAGGTGGTCTTGGAAACGTATGCTACCGCAAAAGTTAAACAGGATATCCAAGATGAGGTTGAAGAGGACATCCCCACCCAGATGAACCTTTGGCACGAGGCAAAAAAAACCTCGCCCACGTAGGTTGCCGGGTAATACGATATTCGTAGAGACGCCATTAGGTAAAACATTTGTAACTCTCAATGAAAATGGAGGTGGACAGCCATTTGAGGTGTTTGTGAATACCGCCAAGGCAGGTTCGGAGACAGCCGCAGTCTCAGAGGCTATTGGACGGTTGATCTCGTACACTTTGCGAATGGTTTCACCGATCTCCCCCCGTGAACGCCTTGGAGAGGTTTGGCGTCAACTTTCTGGTATCGGGGGTGGCCGTCCACTCGGTTTCGGACCCAACAGAGTGCGCTCATTACCGGATGGAGTCGCCCGGGCGCTCGAAGAATATCTACAGAATTCATCTATCACCGAAGTAGATATGATTGAAGACGGGAATGGTCACTTTACATTTGGGGAATTAACCGCTGAACAATCCCGTACCCAAATCGGTGATTTGTGTCCTGAATGTGGTCAAGCCGCGGTAGTATACGAGGAAGGTTGCCGAAAATGCTATGCTTGTGCGTATAGTGAATGTTGAGTAATCCATTCCCCAGGTGTATTTGTAAT
>PVMS01154313.1_pt1 | contig 22432 bp, 20 predicted proteins | sample 1853461 | NCBI WGS metagenome assembly PVMS01 (sample SAMN08582032, study PRJNA380276) | Marine sediment metagenome, whole genome shotgun sequencing project. | isolation source: ocean sediment barecode stripped | collected 2017 | reverse complement strand
GGGGCTTGGGGCAGAGCTCGTTGGGCTCGCCTGGTGCTACGGCGTCTCATATGCCTAACTTCCCCCTTGCGATGGCGCCAACCTGATCGCTTCGCGCGTCGCCGACAGGCTCCAATGACTCGATCGCTTGCGTCCACGACAGGTCGTGAAAGTTGCGAAGAACCTGCCAGACCTCGTCGACTGGCGCATTGACGACTGCACTATTGACACACTTACCCATGACTCACCTCTCTTGAATGAACCGCTTATGCCATCCCGAGGGGGAAGTTAGGCATATGAGACGCCGCAGCACCAGGCGAGCCCAACGAGCTCTGCCCCAAGCCCCCATGGCGTAAGAATGGCTGCGCAAGCTTAACTCTTGCAGTCCGCGGCCCACAGGGTGACACTCGCAGGCGGTTGCTACGCGGCAGCTGGTCTGGAGGAGCGATGGCACATCGTGGTGGGTGGCCGGTGCGCATGGCTGCGCTGCTATGCCTTGGCGGCTTCGCGGTGCTGGGATGCAAAGAGAGCACGCCTGCCGACGATCCGAATGACGAACCGCCGATCTTCGAGGGGGCGATCACCGAGCTCGATGACGCAGTTCGCAACGCAGAGCTCGTGTTCGAAGGGGAAGTAATCCGCATCGAGTACGCGAGCTCGAGGAACAACGGGCAAGGCGGGCCCGACCCTGACGCGGACGGCGCGGAGGATCGCGGGGAGCTTCCGCATACCTTCGTGACCTACCGGATCTCAGAAAACTTCAAAGGCAACTATCAAGAGGAGACGGTGACCTTGCGCTTCTTGGGTGGCGTCGATCCGACACCCCACCCTGACGATGGCTACGAAATCACGGAGGTGTCCCGGTATCCGGAGTTCGACGTGGGCGATCAGGACATCCTGTTCATGAAGGGCAATACGGAGCTCGGCTGTCCCCTCGACAACTGCGCCAACGGGCGTTTTCGCATTTTGACCAGCCCGCAGGACTCGGAGCCTATGGTGTTTACCGAGCACGGGCAGGAGGTCCGCCTCGTCGAGCGCTCAGAAATCGAAGCGCAGTTATTCTTCATCGGCGAGCATCAGATCCCGGAGATCAACCAGCACACGTTCGTGTACCCGGATGGATCGACCGCCACGATCGAGATCGTATCGGGAGAGGAAGAGCCTGGGGAGGAGGACCCCGCTGGCGTCACCGCGGGCCTGCAGCAGAAGCACTCGCAGGATCCGCCGGGCGGCAAGCCACCACTGGATGACCCCGGTGGGCCTGCCAACGCTCCGGTCGAGGGCGTGCGCGTCACACCGAGTCAGATACGCGTGTTGATTCTGGCTTCCGTCGCGCGCCTTTATCCGAACGCACCCGACTTCTCGGACCTCCCAGCGGCGGTTTCGGCCGACCCCAGCGCGCCGTTTTCAATCGCGAGCTTCGAGGATGACCCCGGGCCCGAGGATGACAGCGACCCGATAGTGGAACCGCCCGAGCGCGATCCGCTGGAAGACTTGGAAGCGGGTGCAGCGGAGCGGGCCAACATCGAGGAAGACAATTTTCTGTCGGCCGACGACGTGGCGACCATCCTTGGGCGGAGAGAGACCTTGACCGGCATCATCGAAATGCCGAACGAAGACGACGGGACCGCGGACGAGGAAAACATGTGGACGGAGGTGAGGCAATGAAAGCCTGGTCCTACGCCTGTGCGCTGACGCTCGTGCTTGCCATGTCTTTGGCGGCCCCTGCGCACGCCTATCGGTACCGCACCTGCGACGGCGAGAAGACGAAGATGCCTTCCGAAAACCTCGAGTACGAAGCGGGGACGAACTCCTTTGCGAGCGAGAACCGCCGCTATTCGTTGCGGCAGGCACTCATCCACTGGAACGACGCGCCCTCGGAGTTCAAGTTTTTTGAACCGGATTGGAATGAAAAGGTAAGCACCAGCAACGCGACGAGCGAGGTCTGGTACTCGACGAGCAAGAGTATCTTGGACGGCGCTCCGGCAGTCGCGATCACCAAGAAGTACTGCAACGCCTTCTCGAATAAAATCAGGTCTGTCGATGTCGTGATGAACAACAACGTGAACTGGATGAACTACGAGAAGCGTTCGAGCCATCGAAGCTGGCGCCCCAACGGTGACGGCTGGAGGCCGGCACAGACGACGCTCATGCATGAGCTCGGCCACGCCGTAGGCCTGCTGCACTCAAGAGTGCGTTACAACTTGATGGGCTCCGACTGGAACGTCGTCACGGCCAACGATGGGGAATTTCGGTCGTACACCAGCGAAGACCCGTCTAAAGGGGCGGCCTTCCTCTACGGGACCACCGGCAGCTCTAAGCCGGACTTGGCGATCTCCATGTTCAAGTACAACGGCAACGACGGTGAATACTCGAACCATCGACTGACGCAGGTCTACGACGAGTCCGGAAAAAACGCGCTGAGCAGCACCTGGGATAACGACCGCAAGGAGTGGTACTACAAGCTGAAGCGCGGCGTGAAATACAAATTCGAGTTCACGTACGAGCACCTGGGCCCGGGTGGCGTGATCGACACGAAGGTCGGCTACTATTTGTCGTCCAACGACAACATCACCACCTCTGATTGGTTCCTAGGAGACCGCAACTTCTCGCTCGGGTGGAACACCCCCTACACCACCAAGCGCACCTTCCGCATCCCAGCAAGCGCCCAGCTCAAACGCTACTACTTCGGCGCCTTCGTCGACTACAAGAACACGACGGCGGAACGCTACGGTGGAAACAACCGTGGGTACATTCCGATCGAGGTAGTGCCGTAGGGTTAGACGCTTTCCAAGTACCGAATCGCCTCAGCCGCGTCCGTGCGTAGGCAGGCGTTGGTGTTGACCTTCTTTTTGAGGAGGCCCTCGGTGCGAATGCGTTTCTGTGCGGCTTGAAGATTGGGAATTGCCTTCTTGTCGCCCAGGGCACGAAGCTTCGCGACGGCGTCCTTGCGATCGACACAGGTCGCGCCCTGCTCGAGATCGAGCAAGTACGAGCCCAGACGTTCGATTCGGTCGCCCAAGCCCACCTCTTCGGCGACGGTCACCGCGTGCTGGCGTCTGCGAAGACCCTCGTCTGAGGATGCAAGACTCACGAGTTCATCTTCCGCGTCACCGTCCTCCACCTCACGGACCAACATTCCCATGAAGTCCAGCACCGCATCGACGACGCCCGGCGCCTTTTTGTCGAGCATGAGGTCGAGATTCATTCGCATGAGCTCGTCGTTGGCGAGCTTCGGTTCCAGCAGAATCGCCTTTTCATAGGCAACCAGGGCCAGGATGTTTCGCTGGGCGCTCGCGTGGGCATGCCCGAGAACCATTTGTGCGTACGGCTTCTCGCGCACTTCCTTCTTGTGTTCGATCAGATACGCCGCTGCCTCCTTCGGTCGCCCTTGCTCGAGCATCTCTGCGGCCGCTTCTGCCTCGGGACCGTGTTTCGGCGGAACCAATGGCAAATGGTTACGCGTGGGAAGATAGTCAGGCCCTTTGCTGCCGAGCACTACAACCATCAAGGCCATCAACGCGAGGGTCGTTGCTGTCGCTGCAGCGATCTGTGCCGGCGTCCTTTTCTTGGTCACCGCTCGGGCGACCGCCGGAGCAACTGTTTCCCTGAAGCCTTCGGCAACGAGCGACGGAATCTCCCTCAGCCCCGACTCGCCGTCGACGGAAAGCGACGACGCATCACTGCCGAGGATCTCATCAATCCGCGCGATGTACTCGGCCGCGCTCGGGATTCGGTCTTCCTTGTGCTTCTCCAGCCCATCGCGAATCAACGCCTCGACGCTCTTCGGTACGCGCGCATCCGGTGCAATCTTGCGAAACGGAGGCACCTCGGCCGAAGTGTGCATGCTCAACAGCGCGACCACCTCTTCCGCTTCGAACGGCGGCACACCCGCGAGCATCTCGTACAGCATGACCGACAGTGCGTAGAGATCCGCCCGGGCATCGATCGGCTGGCCAAACGCCTGCTCGGGCGCGATGTACGTGGGCGTTCCGATCGTGACACCGAGTTGAGTCAACCGCGGATCATCGCTCTGCAGGTTCGCGCCATCGAAGAGCTTGGCAATTCCGAAGTCGAGGATCTTGGCGAAATCCGGGTCCTCATTCTGCTCGACGAGGATGACGTTCTCGGGCTTCACATCGCGGTGAATGATGCCGGCGTCGTGTGCGCACACGAGCGCACTCAACACGTGGCGCCCGATGTGCAGGGCGCGCCTCCATTCGATCCGGTGCTCGCGCTCGAGAAGATCGAACAGGGAAACGCCGTCCAACACCTCGAGCACCATGTAAAGCGTACCGTCTTCAAGGCGCCCGAAGTCCGAAACGTTGACGCAGTTCGGATGCTCGACGCGGCTGGTCGCAAACGCCTCGCGCTCGAAGCGAAGGGTGACCTCGTCGATACCTTCCACCTCTGGATGCAGCAGCTTTAGTGCGACGGGGCGCCTAAGCGAAAGGTGCTCCGCAAGATAGACGCACCCCATCCCGCCGGAACCGAGGACCCCGGTAATGCGGAACTTCGAGTCCAAGACGTCCCCGATCCGCGGAATCTGAGCTTCCATGGCAGCCGGTAGCGTAGGCGCGCGGCTCCCCAGTTCTGACGTGCGCACGGATACAGTATTGCCAAAAAGGCCATGGGCTGCCCACCTGGAAGCGAAGGTGATGACATGCGAGATAGATCACAGAATGAGGAGCCGACCCACTGGAGCCCGTCACGCCGCGGGTACGTTGCTGATCGCGCTGCTGTCGGTCGCCCCGGCGGCCGAAGCGCAAATCCCGAAGACCCACGAGTCTCCCTACGCGGCGCCTTCCGACCAGGCGCTGTTGGTCTTCTCGCGTCCCCGCCGCAGGCAAGCGAGCGAGGTGACCTATCGAATCGTGAGCCAAGCCGGCCGGTGCCTCGCGGTGCTCGACAACGGCCAGCAGATGGCCGCGCTGCTGTGGCCGGGAAAGCACATGCTGATGGTAGTCACCGGCACTGCGCCGCCGACGATCCAACTTCTACAGGCCAATCTCAGCGCGGGGAAGACGTACGTCGTCAAGCTGCGCTCCCGGGTGAACATGAAGAGCCCGGTCGAGATCAAGGTAGTCAAGCGCAGCAGCCAGCCCCTCAATGCGTTTCCGGCCGCGATCCGCGAGCTCCCCCCTGCCAAGCCCGACCTACGGCAATGCACCGAATGGGTGTCGTGGAAGCGCACCAAGATTGAACCAAGAGCGGAGCTGGCCAAGCAGAAGTGGGACGAGTCCAGCGACGAGCATCGTGATGCCCATACCGTGCGCCGGAACGACGGATGGACGGCACGAGAGGTGCGGGAGCCCTGAGCTACGACAGCAGCTCGTCCTCAGAGTCGGGTAGATTCCAGCGCTTGAGCGCCCGGCGGAAGCTCCGCGGATTGGTGTATCCCGCATGCCGCATAATCTCGTCCGACGTTTGATTGCGCTCGACACCAGCAAGGAGGACCGATTTTCGGGTGACGTCCATCAAGGCGCGAAACGTCGTGCCGTCTTCTTGAAGGCGGCGTTGCAGCGTGCGCGGGGTCATGTGAAGCGCGGCCGCCACCGCTTCGATACTGGATCTCCCTCTCGGAAGTAGGAGCTTTATTCGGTCGCGAACCGTGTCGACGAAGTGGTGCGACTCGAGCGCCGCATGAAGCCCAGCGGCCACGCCTCGGAGCTGACCGTGCAGCGCCTGATTACCATGCACGAGCGGCAGGCCCCAAGCCTGGTCGTCGGCCAGGATGGTGGTTCGTTCGTGCCCGAACGTGACCGAACAGCCGAACACATGCGTGTACTTCTGAATCTGGCCCCGATAGGGATGCTGGAACTGGATCTTGCGCGCGGCAAACTTCCCGTCGGTAGCAAAGCGCAGCATCTTCATGACGACGACAGCAACGAACTCGATCTCATGTGCCATGACCGGCAGCTCGTGCTCGATCTTGTTGATGTGGAGCGCGTGATACTCGGGATGCTCGCCCAAGGTGAGCACCCGCCCGTGCGACAAGAGCTCCTGATACCGCAAGCTCGCCTCGAGCCCCTCACCGACCGACCCAGCGCTGGTCAGGAGCAAGACGACCAGATGATCGGCTCGCGCCTCCCAGACCTCGGCGGCGCTCAGCGCGAGAAAGCGATCTCCGCTCGCTGCAAGCGCCGCACGCCAAAGGCGGCCCATCGCATCGCGCGGTGGCCGGCCGATGGGATCCCTGAACACCTCGAGATCGACGCCGATCTCCTTGCACAGGGCCTCGACATCGAGCCCCAAGTGGCGAAACGCGCTCACCACGCCTCGGGTCCACGCCCCGGACACCCTGAGGCCGTCGCCGATACTCGCTTTCCCTGTTGAATCGCCCACCATCGGCTATCGATCCACATGGGCAACCAAATTACAAGCCTAGAGGGTGAATTTCCGTAGGACGTGGCGCATTCGGTGCCTCCTTTTGTCGTTTGTGATGCACTCGAGGCGGTTAGGTTCGCCATTGTCATTCGGTGCAAGGCGGGCACCAGCCGCGCGGAACGCAGACAAAGGATGAGCCCACCATCCCATCCAGAGTCAGGCGAAACAGCGTTCCACGAAGACGGTGCCTGCCTTGGCCTCCCCCCTTGTGGAGCCCGTTATCAGAAGCCGGTCGACGTTTGAACACGTTGACCGGCTTCGTTTTAGTTTAGGCTCGCGGGCCATGAGAGTTGGACCCCGGTGGACCCTCGCGATCCTCGTCGCAGCCGTCGTGCTTCTACATCTCTTCGTCAATCAGCGCTGGGGATACCACAGCGACGAGCTTTACTTCATCGAGTGTGGGCGGCACCTCGCGTTTGGGTATGTGGATCACGCGCCCATGGTGCCCTGGCTGGCGGGATTGATTTGCCCGACTGGGGAGTGCTCGCTGTTCGCGTTGCGGTTTCCGTCACTCGTGGCGCGGGCGCTTGCCGTGCTGCTCACCGGAAAGCTCGTCTGGGAGCTTGGCGGTGGGCGGTTTGCGACCGTCCTGGCGGGTCTGGCAGTGATCATCGCGCCGGCGTTCCAACGGATGGGGAAGATTCTGTGCATCCCAGTGATGGAGCCAGTCTTGTGGACGGCGTGTGCCATCGTACTGATGTACTTGATTCAGGGCCGATCGCGGAAGTGGTGGCTCGCACTCGGGGTGTTCGCGGGAATCGGCTTACTGACCAAGCACACGATGCTGATTTGGGGCTTGGCAGCGTTCGTGGGAATTCTTCTGACGCCGTTACGGCGTGACCTGCGGACGCCGTGGCCGTGGCTCGCCGGATTGTTGGCGGGGCTCATCTTCCTGCCGCACTTGATGTGGCAAGCGCAGAACGATTGGGCGACGCTCGAGTTCCTGCGCAACATCAGCGAGGGAATGCTTGCCAACATCCCGCGGCCGCTGTTCGTTCTCGGGCAGTTGCTCTACATGCATCCCGTGGCGATTCCGTTGTGGGTTGCGGGGCTCGTGTTCTTCTTTGGAACGTCGGGGGCGCGCTACCGAATCCTCGGATGGATCTTCGTCGTGTCGTTCTGCGTTCTGTTGTGGACACACTCCAAGCCGTACTACTTGGCGCCCGCATACCCCGCGCTTTTTGCAGGGGGTGCTGTGCTGCTGGAAGCAAAGCTCCGCAGTGTCGCGTCCAGAGCTGCGGCGGCGGCGGCGCTGATCGTCGGCGGGTTGCTTCTGACGCCCTTCACGCTCCCCATCTTGCCCCTGCAGCAGCAGGATGATGCTTTGCGGGCCGTCCTCGGCTCGATCGTTCCTCCCGAGGCGTTGACGCACGATCTGCACGCTGAGTACGGATGGCCGGAGCAAGCGGTGGCGGTGGCGGCGGTGTACGCAGAGTTACCGGAGGAAGAGCAGAAGCGGGCGGTTGTCTTGACCGGACGCTACGGCCAGGCGTCGGCGATCAATTTCTTTGGTGCCCGGCACGGGCTTCCGCGCGCGGTGAGTGGGCACATGACGTACTACCTTTGGGGACCCGGTGAGGCGGCCGGTCCGGTGATCGCATACGGCTTCCCCAAAGAGAGACTGCTGGAATACTTCGGAAGTGTCGTTCAACGGGGGTGGATCGATCATCCGCTCGCAAACGCCCGTGAGAGGGGGGTTCCGATTTACGTATGCAGGGATCCGGTGCAGCCGCTTGGCGACGTTTGGGACGACTTCAAGCGATACCGCCACTCCAGCCCTGCCGCGTCACCGCCTACTGGGGAGTGAAACAACCGAGCTCACCGGTCGGTAGGCTTAGTTGTTTTCTGCGCCCTGGCAGATCCACGTCGCGATTGTGTCGATGAGCTCCGGGGCCAGTGGGGGATCGCCCTTTGGCATTTGGCTTCCCGTGCACAGCGCTGTCCCCGTAAGCTTGCCGATGAGCACACTGCTTCCGACGTCACCCGGCGCTACGACCGGGCCGCAAGACGTCGTCTCTCCCAGCAGGCTCTGATAGGAGTTACCCACCGTGAGGTCGAGGCTCGTGCCTCCCCCTGCTTCAAGTTAGCAGAGGGGCGATAGGCACCCCAAATGCGGCCTACTCCCCCGGAACTCAAGAACGGTTGCTCCAAGTCAGCACATAATGCAGTGGAGAGGAAGCCTGATGGAAGACGAGAACCCGATCATGATGTCCCGCGCCTCATGAGCCTGCTCGATCGTTATCTCGATGACCTGGACGAGAACGTCGACGGCGACACGCTGCTGACGCGATTCCTCGAGTACACGAATGTTCAGGGGCTCGAGCTTTACCCCGCGCAGGAAGAAGCAGTGATGGAGCTCTTCGTCGGGAACAACGTCGTCCTCAATACGCCGACGGGGTCTGGGAAGTCGTTGGTGGCACTGGCCGCCCACTTTCGTTCGATCGCGCTCGGTGAGCGTTCCTTTTACACGGCGCCGATCAAAGCGTTGGTGAGCGAGAAGTTCTTCGATTTGTGTCGAGTGCTGGGGCCACAGCGTGTGGGGATGATGACCGGCGATGCGACAGTCAATCGCGATGCACCGGTGATCTGCTGCACGGCGGAGATTCTGGCCAACCTCGCGCTGCGTGAAGGCGAGCGAGCCGAGGTCGACAGTGTCGTGATGGACGAGTTTCACTATTACGCTGACCGGGACCGCGGGGTCGCATGGCAGATTCCGTTGCTCACCCTACCCCAGGCGCGTTTTCTTCTGATGAGCGCAACGCTTGGGGAGACGCGCGTGTTCGAGGACGCGATCACCGAGCTAACCGGTGTGCCGACGATCTTGGTGAAGAGCACGGATCGACCAGTGCCGCTCGATTTTTCGTACAGCGAAGAGAACCTGCAAAACGCGGTCGTCGGCCTGCTCGAGGGTGGAAAAGCGCCGATTTACGTCGTGCACTTCGCGCAGCGCGCAGCGACCGAGCAAGCGCAGAGCTTCATGAGCATCGACTTCCTCTCTAAGGACGAGAAGAAGGCGGTGAAGGAAGAGCTTAGCGGCACGCGCTTCGACACGCCGTTTGGCAAAGAGCTCAAGAAGTTCCTGCACCACGGCATTGGAGTGCACCACGCCGGGATGCTGCCGAGGTACCGCCGCCTGGTAGAACGCCTCGCGCAAGAAGGGAAGCTTCAAATCATCTGTGGGACCGACACGTTGGGGGTCGGCGTGAACGTGCCGATCCGTACGGTGCTCTTCACGAAGCTCTGCAAGTACGACGGTGAGAACACCAAAGTGTTGACCGTTCGCGATTTCAAGCAGATCGCGGGGCGCGCGGGGCGGCGGGGCTTCGACACACACGGCAGCGTCGTAGCGCAAGCCCCTGAGCACGCGATCGAGAACCGCAAGCTCCGAGCGAAGGCTGCCGGCGACCCGAAGAAACTTCGCAAGATCAAGATGCGGCCACCCCCGGACCGTGGATACGCGCACTGGGACGCCGACACCTTCACGCGGCTCCAGGAATCGCAGCCGGAACCGCTCATGTCTCGGTTCCGCGTGAGCAACGCGATGATCCTCAACCTCTTCGAGCGGGAGGACAACGGCTGCCTCGCGCTCCGGAGGCTCATTCGCAGCAGTCACGAGGGGCCAAGCGCCAAGCGGCAGCATGCGCGGAGCGCGATTGCGATGATCCGGTCCCTTCGCGATGCCGGCGTGATCGAGCTTGGCCCAGATGGGGCGCGGGTGCACGAAGACTTTCAGTCCGACTTCTCGCTCAACCAGGCGTTGTCGCTGTACGTCGTCGAAGCGGTCGAGGTGCTCGATCCCGAAGATGCGGCCTACCCTCTTGACGTGCTCACGCTGGTCGAAGCCACGCTCGAGCACCCCTGGGCTGTCCTCTACGGGCAAACCAATACTCTCAAATCGCGCGCCGTCGCCGCGATGAAGGCCGAGGGCATGGAATACGACGAGCGCATGGCCGAGCTCGATAAGATCGACTACCCAAAGCCCAACGCGGAGTTTCTATACGCCACGTACGAGCTGTTCTCGGAGCGTCACCCCTGGGTTGGCAACGACGTGCTTCGTCCGAAATCGATCGCACGCGACATGTACGAGCTCGGCATGAATTTCGTCGAGTACGTCAAGGAGTACGGCCTGCAGCGCTCGGAGGGCGTGTTGCTTCGCTACCTGACCGACGCATACAAGGGCTTCGTCCAAACGGTGCCCGAATCTGCAAAGACTGACGAGCTCTACGATGTCTCCGATTGGCTCGGGCTCACGGTGCGTTCCGTCGATGCCAGCCTTCTGGACGAATGGGAGCAACTGCAAGTCGCCGACGAGGATGTCGTCACGCCGGTGGAGCGAGACGACGACACGACCGTCGACATCACCAAGGACGTGCGCGGCTTCACGACGATGGTGCGCAACGCGGTGTGGAAGATCGTCCGCTTCGTGGCATTCAAGCAATACGACCGCGCCGCCGAAGCACTGTCAGAAGCCTCCGAAGCCAACGAGTGGGACTACGGACGGTTCAAGGAAGCACTTGCGCCCTATTGGGCGGAGTACGACGCGATCCAAATCGGTCCGGACGCGCGCAGCAGCGCACAACTAAAGATCGAGCAACGCGAATCGGAATGGACCCTCACCCAAATACTCCTCGACCCAGACGAGCACCGTAGCTGGCACATGCAATTCCAAATCGACTTGTCCGCCAGCCGCGACGCCGGCGTCCCAGTATTCGCGCTGCAGACCATAAGCGACTAAGGTCGGGACGAGGGGGACTGTTTGCTTTAATTCCCTTAATTCCCGGACGCCTTCGGCGACAGTTTGTCCCGCTCCAGCGCCCCCGCGCTATCGCCTACGTCTTCTTTTGCTTCCTGGAGGTCGACGGGGTTTTCGTCCGCCAGGTCGAGCATTTCGGTGCTGGCATCGGCGGGGAGCTCTTCTACCGAGCGAAGCTTCCGTTCCATCGCGCGGGTTCGGACACCGGTTTCTTCGATGGTGCGCCCTGCGGTGTCGAGCTGGCGCTTCACCTTCTCGAGCACGTCGCCGAACTTCCCGAACTCGTGTTTGACCGCGCTGAGCACTTTCCACACTTCGCTCGATCGCTGCTCGATGGCGAGCGTTCGGAAGCCAATACGGAGGCTGTTGAGGAGGGCTGCAAGTGTGGTCGGTCCCGCGACGACGATACGGTGCTCACGTTGCAGGCGCTCGACCAAGCCGGGATGACGCAGCGCCTCGGAGTACAGGCCCTCGGTCGGAAGGAAGAGAATCGCAAAATCGGTCGTCAGTGGTGGGTTCAAGTACTTGGTGCTGACGTCTTTGGCGGAAGTCTGAATCGAACGGATGAGTGCGTTCTGCGCTTGCTGAACGGCAGCGACGTCACCGTTGTCGCTTGCATCGACGAGACGGATATAGTCCTCCTGGGGGAACTTCGAGTCGATCGGAAGCCACACGCACTCGTCCGGATCGTCGGTCGGGCCCGGGAGCCGGATGGCGAACTCGATGATGTCGCGCGAGTCAGGGTGCGGCTTCACGTTGCGATCGAACTGCTCGGGCGTGAGGATCTGCTCGAGCAACGCGCCGAGCTGCACCTCGCCCCAGGTGCCGCGCGTCTTCACGTTGGTGAGCACCTTCTTGAGGTCGCCTACGCCGCTCGCGAGGCTTCGCATCTCACCGAGGCCCTTCTGCACTGCTTCGAGGCGGTCGCCGACGAGCTTGAACGACTCCCCAAGACGTTTGTCGAGGGTGCTCTGGAGTTTCTCGTCGACCACCTCGCGCATCTGATCGAGCTTTCGTTCGTTGCTGCTGCGAAGCTCTTGAAGACGGCCGTCGACCGTTTCCTGCAGGTGCTTGAGGCCAACCTGGTTCGACTCGGTCAGCGTCTTGAGTTGTACGGTGAAGGCTTGGAAGTTCGTGGTTTGCGACTGGCCGATCTCGGAGATCGTCTTGACCAGTGTTTCGGTGCTGACCTGGTGAGTGCGAGAAACCTCCTGGCGGAGCTCGCTCGCCGCACCAGACGCCTCTTCGCGGGAGGTGCGGAGCTCCGCTCGAAGCACATTGACGGTTTCGGCGCGGGCCGCGGCCTCGGCTTTGACGCCGGCGGCTGAATCGCCGGCCCTCCTTTTAAAGAGCATGAGCGTGACGACGAGATTGGCGGCTAGCAGAAGCGTCACGACCACCAAAAGCGGAACTACCATCTCCAAATCCCCCAAGAAGCGAGCGTTCGGTGATGCTAGCACCATCCTGACGGTGTGAGCAGTGTTGAATGAGGGCGGGGACGACGTGCTACGCTGCCCGCTGCGTATGGCCCGGGGGGTTCAGCCAGAAGAGGAGCTCAAAGCACTCCTGCCCGCGTCGATCGTGGTTCGGGTCGAGGAGATGTTCCCGGGCGTGCGCAATGGCCGAATCAAGCGGCGCGATCGCAAGCGCGCCGAAATGCTTCGCAAGGCCGAGCCGGTCCTGCAACGGGCGCTCAACCCGATGGAGGTGGTGCGCTTCACCACGAACGGCGTACGGCAGCTGACCTGGTGGCTACTGACCGCTGGGTCGATGAACCCGTTTGCCAATCGTACCACGTTGGTCCTCACCGACAGGCGAGTGCTGCTGATCCACACCGACTCGAAGCAGAGGCCCCGCATGTTTGCCAACCAGCTTCCGCTCGAACGCATCCGAGCTACGTCCGGCCGCAACAGTTACATCTTCATCCGCTCCGGCCGCGAGCAGTTGATGTTCCACGGCGTCAAGAGGTCGGAAGCCCGACAGCTGAAGGGGCTGCTCGACTCGACCGCCACCAAGAACGGCGGCTGGCAGAACCTGTGCCCCCGATGCTTCGCCGCGACCGACGGAGCTCCGCTTTCGTGCGAGAAGTGCGGAGAAGAATTCAAGAGCCCAAAGAAGGCCGCGCTCCGCTCCCTACTATTCCCGGGCCTGGGCGATTTTTATTTGGGCTACCGCAAGTACGCGATGCTGGAGATGATCGGCGTGGCGCTGCTTTGGACACTTTTCCTGAGCACGCTGGTGCCGGCGGTGATGGCTAAAGGAATCGAAGGCGCCATCGTCGCGGGACCGCTCTTCGCTCTGCTGGCGTTCATCCACATCGGCGACGCGCTCCTAACGAGAGCAAAAGCCACGACAGGCCTCCACTCCAAAGACGGCGCGCTCCCGACCGGCCTTGGGAACGATAGCGCCTAGAGCCGGCGCGCGAGGATGCTGATGCTGTGGACCTGGAACTTCTCGGCGGCGTTTTGCGTCGAGTCCTGGCTGAACGAGTAACCGTCATTCGGGCCAGTGTTTTCGATCTTGAAGCCAGCCTTTTCGATCAAGCGGAGGTAGCGCTGCGACTCTTGGGCCCCTCCGATGCACTCGGCCCAGAGCGCACAGTTGTCCCGGACCGAATCGGGGAGCTCGACGCCCGTCACGATGTCGGAGAACATGAGCCTTCCGCCGGGAGCCAGCACTCGGTGAATTTCCGCGAAGACGGTCTCTTTGACAGGCGAGAGATTGATGACCCCGTTGCTGATGACCACATCGAAGCTTTCATCGTCGAGCGGAAGCGACTCGGCGTAGCCCTTCTGGAAGCTCACGTTGGAAAGCGAGCTCACCTCGAGGTTCCGGTACGCCTTCTCGAGCATGGCATCGGTCATGTCGAGGCCCGTCACATGGCCCTTCGCTCCCACCTGCAACGCCGCAAAAAAGGCATCGGTGCCCGATCCTGAACCAAGATCCAGCACCCGCTCACCCTCCCGCAAGGGGTCGAGCCCGAAGTGATAGCCAACACCAGCAAAAGATTCGATCGCCCCGATAGGAATCTTGTCCAGGAGCTCCGGCGAGTAACCGAGCAGCTCCAGGATCGGACGCCCCGTCGGAAAGTGGAACTTGCCACGCGGCAACTGCGCGACATCCGTGTACATGTCGGCGATGTAGCCGCGAAGCTCTTGAAGATCGATGCTCATGAAGTGCCCGAAGCGGTGCTTGCTTTGCGCCGCCTCCGCAAGATCGCAATCTGCGCATGGGCCCGCCGGAATTGCAACCTCCATCGCGCCGCCCGCAGATGACCATCGAAGACGCCGCAGCCGGTGTAGTCTCGACACGACTCGAGGCCACACCGGCATGGACTGCGATTTGCCCCCAGCAAGTCGCGTTTCGCGTTTAATATTGGCCACCACGATTGGGATTTGTGAAGATGAGAGGTCTCCCGCGGGGGCCAAGGAGTCATCATGATCAAGTTCGTTCAGTGTGTGCGTCGCAAGCCGGGTCTTTCGAAGCAGGAGTTCCGTGAGCAGTGGAGCGGATATGGCGACAAGGTGAGGGCTGTCACCAACGCATCGAAAGGAAAGCGATGTGTGCTGAGCACGGCACTCGTCGTAGATCAGAACATGGACATCATGCAATCGCGGGGAACGAAGGCGCCCTATGACGGGATGGTCGAGATTTGGTGGGAACGTGGTGGCGACGTCATCGCGTTTTTGGAGTCAGATGCGAACAATGAGCTCCTGGAAGACCTGCGCCGGGCCCAGGAGGCATTCATGGACCTGCCCAACTGCACGTTCTTCTTTGCGAGTGAAGACGGGTAGCGTTTTCTCGGTTGCGTTTGACGGACGTCCGGCTGTAGGAATACGGCTTCACGTAGGAGCTGCATCATGACCAAACCCGCCCTGGATCCCTCGCACATCATGCAAGTCGGAATGGGCTTCTTCGGCTCTCGAACGCTCCTGACCGCTGTCGAGCTGGAGCTGTTCACGCATCTCAGGGCGGGGAAGCTGACAGGTGAAGCAATCGCGAAACGCCTCGGGCTTCATCGGCGTGCGATTCCCGACTTCCCTGACGCCCTCGTTGCGTTGGGCGTGCTCGACCGCGAAGGCGACGGGCCCGGCGCGCTTTACGGGAACACGACCGAGACGGCAATGTTCCTCGACAAGAAGAGCCCACAATACATCGGCGGAATTCTGGAGATGGCGAGCAGTCGTCTCTACGGCTTCTGGGGAAACCTCACCGAAGCACTTCAGACCGGTCAGCCGCAGAACGAGATGAAGGATTCGGGCGAGCCGCTGTTCGCCAAGCTGTATTCGGCGCCCGAGCGGCTCGAGCAGTTCATGAACGCCATGGCAGGCGTGTCCGCGGGTAACTTCAAGGCATTGGCGGAGGCTTTTGATTTCTCGAAGTACGAAACGCTTTGTGACGCCGGAGGCGCGACGGGCCAGCTCTCGTGCATGGTGGCCGCGGCAAACCCGCACATGCGGTGCATCTCTGCGGACCTTCCCCCAGTCGAACCGATCGCCAAGAGCTCGATCGAACGGGCGGGGTTGTCCGATCGCGTCACGACCGCCGTCATCGATTTCTTTGCTGACCCGCTGCCCAAGGCCGACGTCATCACCATGGGCATGATCCTTCACGATTGGAATCTCGAAAAGAAGAAGCATCTGATCCAGCTTGCCTATGACGCCTTACCGCCCGGGGGTGCGTTTATCGTCGTCGAAGCGTTGATCGATGATGCGCGCCGCGAAAACGCCTTCGGCCTATTGATGTCGCTCAACATGCTGATCGAGTTCGGGGATGCGTTCGATTACAGTGGAGCGGATTTCAAAGAGTGGTGTACTGAAATCGGCTTCACGCGATTCGAGATCATCCCGCTGGCAGGCCCCTCGTCTGCCGCAGTCGCGTACAAACACGGGTAAGAATGCTGGATCCAGCCTATCTAGTTGTCTCCCTCCTCGTCAGCAGCATCGGTTTCGTGCTGTTCATGTACGGCAAGAAGCAGCACCGGCCTGTCCAGTTGGGGTCCGGTCTGCTGCTCTTGCTCTTTCCGTTCTTGGTGCACGACGCGCTTTGGCTGGGCTTGACTGGGGCCGCGGTCTGCGCGGTCGTGTGGGGCGGCGTCAAAGCAGGGCTCTAGTGGCCTTGTGCATCGGCGACGACGGGATTATTGAGACGTCGATGATCTTCCGTCGCAAAGACAATCCCAAAGAACCTACCCCGCTGGCAAGGGACCGTCTCGCGGAAATCGTCGAGCAGTATCTCGGTGACGCCGACGATGCCACGCGTCGCATCGTGACCGCCGTGGCTGGATTGCTCGCCAAGGTCGCGTACGCGGACGGGCACTATTCGACGCAGGAAGAGGCCGCGATTCAGAAGGAGCTCAGCCGGGTTCATGGACTCAGCCAGGCAGGTGTCGATGCAATCTGCGGTCTCTTGGCCGACCAGATCAGTCATGTGGCGCTTCTCGGCGACCACGATTGGACGCGCGATTTGCGAGATTTCGCCGGGCGGGAGCTCCGCCTCGAGGTGCTCGAAGTACTGATAGAGATGGCGGTCGCCGACCAGGTGCTCAAACACGACGAGCAAACCCAGCTGCGCCGCATCGCGAAGGCACTCAGCCTCACGCAGGACGAGTACAACGCACTGCAAGCAAAGCACCGAGACAAGCTCTCGACGCTCCGCTAGTGTGCGGATCAGACACTAATTTCGGACGGGCCGGGACCCATCTGCCCGAGCATCTGCTTCATCATCCCGTGCATCAGATTGATCGCCTTCAGCGGGCGAATCATCACCTTGAAGTCGTCGATCTTTCCGTCGGCGTTCCAGTGAATGATGTCGACGCCGTTGATGTGAATGCCATTGACCTCGGAAACGAACTCAAGGACTGCGTCGGAATCGCCGACGACCTCGCGAACGTAAGAGAACTTGCTGTTGCCAAGCACCATGATGGCGGCGCTTAGATACATCTTCACGAGTTGCTTCCCCCTCTGCGGGGTGTGCACGACCGGTGAATGAAACACTGCGTCGTCGGCCAGGATGTCATCCAGCCCGCCCGCATCCCGTGCCTCAATCAACCGGTGCCAAGCCTCAATGGGGGAATTAGCCATGCGGGGGACTGTCCCCTTTTTCGGACCAAAGCGAAACCTAGGCGATAGCGTGGGGGCGGTGGGGCGGGACAAGCTGCCGCCGCGGGCGCCCGGTGAAGACAAGAGGACGCTCCCGTTTTCGCTGTATTAACCAGGCAAAAAGGGGACTGTCCCCTCTTTATGACGTCGCGCGGAGGAGCTCGTCTAGTGCCGGGCGCAAGGCGTCGGTAATCAGGTGTGGGTCCGGGATCGCGTCCGCATCCGCGATGAGCGCGAAGGACAGGTCGCCACAGTAGCTCCAGCCGGTAATGTTCAGGCCAATGCCTTCAATCGCGGGACCGACCGAGTAGATCGCTCGGAGCCGCGCGCCGGCGACGTAGAGCGGCTGGTCGGGACCTCGAACGTTGGAGATGATCAGATTGGCCGCAGGCGGCATGATGTCAGACAGCCCTGATTGTGAATAGGCGCCTAGAATCCATCGGTAGAGCCCCGCCGGCGCAGCCTCGGACCAATCGAGCAGCGTGTCCATCCCGAGTTGCTGCTGTATCTCTTTCGACTGTGAGGTGATCGCGTGAATCTTCTGCAAGCGCTCGAGCGGATCGCTCACGTCGTTGCAAAGCGATGTGAAGAGATTCGCAACCCGGTTGCCGGCCGTGCGCGGGGCGTCGTCGGGTGAAGCGACCGCCATCGGCACACTCGCGACCAGCGGCCGGGACAGGTGCTCTCCGCGCTCGTCGAAGAACCGATTGAGCGCGCCCGCAACGGTCGCCAGGACTACATCGTTCAAGGTGACATTCGCCGCGTTCTTCACCGCCTTGAGCTCGGCGAGCGGCAGTGAGGTCGAAGCAAACGAGCGCCGTGGAGAAAGTGTCCGGTTGAAGACCGTACGCGGCGTCACGAACGGATATGGGACGTCGATCGCTCGATGCTTGATGTTCTTCAGGACGTTGATGCTACCTTTGACCGTCCTTCTCATCAGCGGACCGATGGAGCCCAGCTGCTCTCGCTGATCACGGATCGCATCTTTGAGAAGTGTACGGCGGGACGGAAGCGGCTCCGGAACCCAGGTGGGGTTTGGCGCATCGAGATCGTCGTGGTTCCTCTCGACGTTCATCACCTCCCCCAACATGGTGGCCGACGCAACGCCATCTGCGAGGCTGTGGTGGATCTTCGTGACGAGCACGACACCTCCATCCGCCAACCCCTCCAATAACCAGGTCTCCCAGAGGGGCCGGTCGCGCGGAAGTTGGGTGCTCGCAATCTCGGCAATGGCCTGGTCCATCTCACGATGCCCGCCGGGCTCCGCGATCTTTGCGCGATAGAGGTGGCGCCCGATGTTGAAGTTGGGATCCCTGACCCAGACCGGGTGGTGTAAGCCTCCGGGCACCTCGATCGGACGCAGTCGAAGTCGAGGCACCAGGTGGAGCTTGCTTTCCATGGAGACGCGCACGAGGTCGAACACATCGGCGTAGGGAATCTTCGCCGGCAGATCGATGACCGCGACCTTCAGCGTGTGCATGTGCACGCTGGGGGTTTCCATGTAGAGAAACGAAGCGTCCTGCCCCGTAAACCGCTCCATGCCTGGCTTCAATGGTCCAAGACGGCGAAGCCGGCTTTGTGAAGGCGATGCTCGACGAAAGGCCCCACCTCGGACGACCAGAAGAAGCTAACATGGCCCCCCGCGAACCAGCGAATGCCCGGTTGCCCCCAGTGCTCCCACAGCCGTTCGGCCTGCTCGGGCGTCGATACCTTGTCGTCGCTTCCGGCGAAGATGAAACGATTCTCGATCTTCGTGTGAGGCGTCACGGACAACGGCGAGATGAGCTCGAACAGCTCACGCGTCCGCACGCCGAGCACGCCCTTCTCTTCGGCCTCTTGGCGTTGATCGAGGGGAGCATGGTGCACGAACAAATCCGGAATGTTACAGACTGGGATGCCGGCGATCACGACGTCGACGTTGTCGAGACCCGAAAGCAACGCGGCAACATAAGAGCCCAGCGACAAACCGTACAGGCCAATCTTTGTGGCGCCCTGCGCGCGCGCCCATTGAATCAAGCGGCGCGTGTCCCACACGGCCTGCGATACGCCATGGAACGCATCGAGAAGGTCGTAGGACAGGAGCGATGCGACCGGCATCCCCACGGGCTTGCGAGGACCGTGTAGCGGAAGCACCGGCATCAACAGGTTCAGCCCTAGCTCGTGGTGCAGCATGTCGGCTCGGAATCCGGCGAAGTCCGCGTAAGGGCCGCCCGTCCCGAGGCCGTGCAGACAGATCAGCCAGGGCCGCTCCGGGCCACTGTGGCGTGCGACCCAGGCATGACAGGTGTGATTGCGGTCATAGTTGTTCCATCTCTCGCTGGACGGGTCATCCGGAGGGGCGGAATAGCCACTCTCGAACGAGAGCCACTCGAATCGCATCGAAGGATGCCAGGCAGGCTCGATGGAAGGGGACACCAGCGCTGGCGGAGCAGTATGAAACGCGCTCGGAGCCGCGGGCCGGCCGTTACGATAGAGAGCGTGGGCTTCGGCTATTTCCTCGCCAACTCGCGCCAAATCGCCGGGACCGGGATAGCGGTGAGGCCGGCTCATGGCGGTGAGGAACAGTCGATCGATGGAACGTCCGGTGAAGCGGGCGAGCCCGGTGTAGGCATTGCTGCGCGCTAGGCGAATGCTGACGGCAGGCTCTTGCATTGCCGAGCGCGCGCGTTTGCGCATGCGTCGGCGCGGACCTTCAGCGGAGGCCGGCGCACGCCACGGAAACAACCGATGAATCAAAGCCGACCATACACCCGCACCAACCATCACTTCTCCAGTCGACCCAAAATAGAACATGTACTATTTTGGAGCAACCCGATGGTCACGAAACCAAACAGTCTCGAGCAGAAACTGCCACCGAGTGTAGTGAAGGCTTTGCAGCGCTTCATGGAGGCCGGGTTTTGGAACAAATGGGCCGCAGCCACCGAGGCGCGCCTGCAGGAACCTGCGCAGCAGTTCGATCCGGACTTCATGCGCAAGCTCGTTCCAAAGATGGAAACGTTCACAAGTTACTTTGGCGCCGAGGTCCGCGGCATGGATCGAGTGCCGCAAAGCCCCGTCTTGCTGATCGGCAACCATTCGGGCGGAGTCACCACGCCAGACACCAGCGCGGTGTACGCGGCCTGGTACCGCGCACGTGGTTTCGAAGACCCGCTGATGGGCCTGGCGTTCGACGGTATCTACGCTGTGCCTGGCTGGCGCGAGCTCATGCGGAAGATCGGCCAAATGCCGGCCAGCATGGACAACGCGCAGGCTGCCCTGGGCGACGGCTGCTCGGTTCTTCTCTATCCCGGCGGCTCCTACGAAGTGTTCCGTCCGTGGACAGACCGCAACCGAATCCTGTTCAAGGGCCGCAAGGGCTTCATCCGCCTGGCGCTCAAAGCCGGCGTTCCCGTGGTGCCGGTGGTCGGCCACGGCGGGCACGAAACAACGATTATCCTGACGCGCGGCGAGCGGCTCGCGAAGCTTCTGAGCTTGGACAAAGTGCGCTTGGATGCCGCGCCGTTCCTCTTGCAGATCCCGTGGGGCATTTCGATCCCAGCCATGCCAGGCGTGCCGCTCCCCGCAAGGATCACCGTGCAAGTGTGCGAGCCCCTCGACTGGAACCGGTTCGGTCCTGAGGACGCCGACGATCCCGAGGTACTCGAGCAGTGTTACCAAGAGATCACGTCGCTCATGCAGACCACGCTCGACGCGCTCGCAATAGAAAATCCCCGGCCACTCCTCAGCCGTTTTCTTCCTCGGAAAGGATAGAACGACCCACCGATGTTTCTCGGCATACCAACGATAGCCTGGGCGTTCTTGGTGGTCAGCCTGGTTGGCGCCGTGTTCACGGCCAATGCGTTCGTCCCGGTGCGCCGCGTGCCTGCCTTATTCATGCCGAGTTTCTTCGGCTCTTGGCTGACTGCGGAGCTGGCGATTCATCATGTGTTTTGGCAGTCGATCGCCGCGCTGGTGTTCATCGAGCTTGGCGCGCTGGCGGCATGGCCGGGATGGGCCGGGCTGTTCATCACGTTTGGCTCGTGGTTGGGGCTGCTCGTGCTGTTCGCCGATGGCCATCGGGCCCGCAAGACCTTCGATGCCGCCCTAGGAGACGTCGAGACCGTTCGCGAAACCGACCGAGTGCCGCGGCGTCACGTCGTGTTGCCATTCTACAAGCGGCGCCGAGGAGTGAAGGTTACCCGGAACATCGTCTACCGGCGCATTGCCGGCACGATCCTCAAGCTCGATGTCGTGGCGCCGGCTACCGATGGCACGAACCGGCCTGCCATCATGCAGATCCACGGAGGCTCATGGGTAATGGGCGACAAGCGCGAGCAAGGCTGGCCGCTGATGTCTCATCTCGCCGCAAACGGATGGGTCTGCTTCAACCTCAACTACCGCCTGAGCCCCGGCGCCACGTTTCCCGATCACTTAGTCGATCTCAAGGCAGGGCTCGTGTGGATTCGCGAGCACGCCGAGGAGTGGGGCATCGATCCGGACTTCATCGCCGTCACCGGCGGCTCCGCGGGCGGGCATCTCGCTGCACTGATGGCGTTGACCGTGAATGATCCCGAGTACCAGCCTGGCTTCGAGGACGCGGACACGTCCCTACAAGCCGCCATACCGATCTACGGCGTGTACGACCTCACCAGCCGCCTTGGCACTAACCGGCTCCCGTTTTGGTATCGGAGGCTCGAAACCCAAATTATGAAAGCGTTCCGCGACGAAGAGCCCGAGAAGTTCCGACGCGCCTCCCCCATCGACCAGATCCATCCCGAAGCGCCACCCTTCTTCGTGATTCACGGCGACCGGGACACCCTCGCGCCGGTCGAAGAGGCCTGGTACTTCGCCGACCAACTGCGCGAGACCTCCAAGGCACCAGTCATCTACGCCGAGCTAGGAGGCGCCCAACACGCCTTCGATGTCTTCTGCTCCCCCCGGACGGCGCACATGCTCGTCGCCGTCCTCCAGTTCCTCGACACCACCCACGCAAACGCCAGTGCCCAGCCAACCACGGAAGAATTATTGGATGATGGAGTTGGTTACCTTGGGGTCGCCGTTCGCTAGGACGAAGATGCCTGGGTAGCCTTGGGTTTCGAAGCCGGCGCTTGGGTTGTTCTCCAAAACGGAGTCCTCGATGATCAAGGTGCCGCTGCGGTCGTTGCTTACGAAGAAGATCGCGCCGCCGCCCTCGTTGGCGGTGTTGTTGGCGATGTGTGTGCCGCAAACGGTG
>PVMS01020091.1_pt1 | contig 22434 bp, 22 predicted proteins | sample 1853461 | NCBI WGS metagenome assembly PVMS01 (sample SAMN08582032, study PRJNA380276) | Marine sediment metagenome, whole genome shotgun sequencing project. | isolation source: ocean sediment barecode stripped | collected 2017 | reverse complement strand
CTTCAGACTTTTTTCTACAACCACTTATACCGCGATTCCGTCATTCGGGACATTATTATGGAAAGCGGTATAGATACCCTCAGCAACTGTCGAAAAAAGTCTGAAGATTCTTGAAAAATCTTGTTGACAATGCGAAAGTTTAATGCAATCTTGTTATATCATTAGTACAAATTATCAGGCCACAAAATCATAATTGTGAAGCTGAAGAGGTGGAAATTTAGAAATGATTCTCTTTCGTTCATTCCATATCTAAGGATCATATCCTACCCGAACTTCTGGAGCTGTCTAAGAATTCTTTTTTGACAGATTACGGATATCATTTGGCTTTGTTTACAGATGAGCATATCAGTGAAATAGAGTGGCTTGTGAGAGAAGGTGGGGTTTCTACTCTAAAGTACTACATGTTTTATAAATTGCTGAATCTCGCCGGCTCTTCTCCCGATGCACTAAACTATCTCATGATAGATAACCCAGTTGATCTGGGTTTTCTGTATAAGTTCATGAAAGAAGTCAGCTAGGTGTTATGGCAAATAACACGAACTGCCCCGTCAATTTATTACATTTGAGCAGCCGGAAGGCAGTCGAAGCGGGGAAGGATGTTTCCTGTCGTTACAGCCGCTTAGACTTTTTGCTGGAGGGAACTTTGCATCACTTGGGTTTATCCAATGATATGGATCTGGGACGCTTGGCGAAAGTAAACCCTCCCATTCGTAGCCGCGACGATGTGGAATACCTGTGGAATTCCGTGCTTGACGGCACAATAAAAACGGTCGTGAGTGATCACGCATGTGCGACAAAAGAGATAAAGAAGGGAGATCTGTGGACGTCTCTGCCTGGCTTCGGTGGCACCTCTTTGATGTTCCCAATCCTGATCACAGAGGGATATCCCGCGAATATGAATAACATCGCAGTAAAAGTGCAAGAATGGGAGGAGTCGACTCGTGCTTGTAGATAAGGGGATACCGCTTTATTATCAACTGGAAACGATCCTGAGAAAAAGAATTCTTTCGAGGGAGTTTTCGGCAGATGTCCCTTTACCCAGTGAGGAATTGATCGGAAAGGAATACGAGGTGAGTCGTATCACGGTGCGGCGTGCGCTTTCTGCGCTGGAACAGGAGGGACTTATCTCTCGGAAGCGGGGTAAGGGAACCTTCGTTTCGGAAAAAGCCAGGTCTTTGGAATCTCCCAGGCTGAGCGGTTCCATAGAAGACATCATCTCTATAGGGATAAAGACAAAGACAAAAGTGATTGACATCTCCTGGGTTGAGGCCCCTGAGAACGTGAAGGAACGTTTGAATCTCCAGACGCAGGACCAGACGCTTCGGATTGAAAAGGTTCGACTTATAAAAGGCACCTCCTTCTCTCACGTTTTTAATTATCTGCCACCCGAAATCGGAAAAAATATCCCGTCAGATAAATTGACTGAAAAACCGCTATTGATGATCCTTGAAGATGATCTGGACATCAAAACGGACACAGCAATCCAGACCATTGAGGCCACGATCGCTGACGCCCAAGTGGCAGCGCTCTTGGGTATACGTTTTGGCGAGTCGCTCCTAAAAGTGGAAAGAACGGTTTTCGATGTGAAGCAAAAGCCAGTTGAGTATGTATCGATTTTGTATAGGGCGGATAAATATTTTTACACGGTTTATTTGAAACGAGAAAGATCTAAGAATTCTGTGGGATGGGGGCCTGCGCAGCCGATAGAAAGATTCGCATAAGGATTTTGGCCTTGAGAATCTTGCGCCGGCTTAACCATTCGTAGATAAAGATAGGACAAGTTGAGCAATGAGTGTAGCACGAGAGCTAGCAAAAAGTACAAACCGTCTGACCTTTGAAGACCTGCCGCCTGACGTGGTTCACCAAACGAAACGCTTCATGCTCGATACGCTCGGGTGCGCCATAGGTGGTTACGGCAGTGAGGCGAGTAAAATTATTCAGGAGGTCATAAAGGAATCTAGTGATGCGAGAGAGTCAACAGTTTTTGGTAGCGGATTAAGAGCATCCTGCCTCAATGCCACACTGGCCAATGGTGCAATGGTCCGGTACCTGGATTATAACGATACCGCTTTTATCCTCGAGGGAGAGACGTATCGGACGGGGTATCATCCGAGCGAAGTAACTCCTCCCATTCTGGCACTGAGCGAACGGCAGCACTTATCAGGCAAGGGCGTCATCACGGCGATAAATTTGGGGTACGATTTGTCGATCGCTTTTTTGGAGGGTGTTCGTGGCGTTGGTATGGAGAAAAAGGGATGGAATGGCGATACCAGAGGGGCTTATATTATGCCTTTGGTGGCAGGTCACATCCTCGGACTAAACGTGGAGCAAATGGAAAATGCAGTTGGCATCGCGGGCAGTTGCCATGCTGTGTTTGGCATCTTAGATACCCCAGCTGAAGAATACACCATGACCAAAAATATCAGGTTCCCCATGATGTCCTACGCCGGTATCATGGCAGCTTTGCTGGCCCAAAAGGGGTTTACAGGTCCTGTAGGCATGATAGAGGGGCATGATGGCTTTATTGAAGTCGCCATGGGTGGTGAGTACGACATTGATAAGCTATTGGCTTTCAAAGGAAAATTTGCAATCCGTGAGAGCTGTGTTAAGTCAATTATTGCAGACTTTTCCTCCCACGGCCATTTAACAGCCACTCTCAACCTCGCCAAAGAGCACGATATCAAGCCTGAAAATGTAGCTGAAATCAGAATCACCACAAGCAAACGATGCGCCGAACATACAGGCGATCCAGTGAAAAAATATCCCAAAAACAAGGAAACAGCTGACCACAGTTCCTATTATCTTACCGCGATTGCCGTCATTGATCGCGAGATCGGACCAAGTCAATTCACGCCTGAAAAATATAACGATCCGAAAGTGCTGGACCTTATTGATAAGGTCGTTCTGAAAGGTGATCCGAGCCTCGATAAAGCCCGGCCTGCCGGAATATCAGAGATAATCACCAAAGACGGTCAGAAGTATCGCCTCCGGGTAGACTATCCCAGGGGACATGCACGTAATCCCATGACGGATGAAGAAATTATACACAAATTCAGGAGCATGACATCAAAATATATGAGCAATGAACAGATGAATCAAATCACCGATACCGTTTTCGGATTGGACAACTTGGATGACATAGGGATCTTAATGGGTCTTATGTGCTTCAAAGGTAGCTGAAAAGGATAGGTCGGGCTGATCATTTGCAGTTATATTGCTCTTTGGCATAGGATTGATTGAGACATTCTGGAGTTTACGCATGGCAAGGCTATATGAATATCAAGGTAAGGAGATCCTGGGGAAGGTAGGTATCCAAGTCCCGAAGGGAAGGTGCGTGGAAAAAGCCGAAGAGGCCAGAAATGTGGCTCTGGAAATCGGGAAACCTGTGGTTGTAAAGGCTCAAGTGTGGGCTGCCGGACGTTTTAGGGCAGGTGGGATCAAGTTTGCCAATACACCCCAAGAGGCTGAAGAAGCCGCAAAAGCTCTCATCGGACGGGAGATTAAGGGGCTCAAAGTGGAAAAAGTGTTGGTTGAAGAACAGCTCGAGGTGGAGATAGAACTCTACGCCGGCGTCATTGTGAGTAATTCTTACAAAGTTAAAGGTCCCGTTTTCATATTTAGTTCGGAGGGTGGTAGTTCTATCGAGGAAGTTGCCGAAAGAAACCCGGAGAAAATCGCTAAATTAAATGTTGATTACCTGAATGGACTGGGGCCTTCAGAGGCAAATCGATTGATATCAGATGTATCTTTCAACGGAAATGGCTTGTCCCCAGAGATCTCCAAAGAGCTCGCAAGCATCCTTTGTAAAGTTTATGAGGTATTCACCACATATGATGCGAGAACCCTGGAAATAAATCCTTTGATCTTGGCTAAGGGCAAACGCATCATCGCAGCTGATTGCCATGTAATGATCGATGACAATTCAGTGTTTCGCCATCCTGAACTCGGCATTGAACTGCCCCGCGACATGGACAGGCCCCCAACGGAGCTCGAAAAAAAGGCCTGGACAATCGAAGAAGGCGACTATAGAGGAACCGGCTACTTCGCTCAGATGGTGCCAAAAATAGAAGGCGACGGTTGGCTTGGGTTTCACGGTATAGGAGGCGGGGGTGCCATGCTTGGAGCCAGTGCTTTTGTAGCGAGAGGTCTCAAAATTGCGAACTACGCAGACACCAGTGGAGATCCGCCAGCAAGTAAGATCTACAGTGTAATCAAGTGCATTTTGTCCCAGCCGATTGACGGGTATGTGCTCATGGGCGCGTGCCTGGCCAATCAAGAGCAATGGCATCATGCACATGCCCTGGTTAAAGCCTTCAGGGAAGAAGCGAAAAAGAAATCCGGATTCCCCGTGCTTATGCTTATTGGGGGGAATAAGGAGAGGGAAACCCACGAGATCATCAAAGCGGGATTCAAAGATCTGCCGCTTCGTTGGGAATTGTACGGAAGGGAGTATATTTACGACACGGACTTCATCGCCGACAGGGTGGAGGCTTTGGTTAAAGAGTATCAAAAAGAGAAATAGAGATTTGAAGGAGTAATGCCGAAATGATCCCAGACAAACTGGAATTTGAAACAAGGAAGACTCAAATATCGATCGATTACAGTAAGTGTGTACCGGTCACGGAAAACACATCAGATCCCTCTTGCGCATTCGCCTGCGTAAAGGCATGCCGCTTATATGGCCGTAATATTCTGAAAATTGGAGACAATAAGCCCGTATTAGCTGTGACGGACCCAGAGGAAATAAAGAGGTTAGATAACGAGTGCATTAGCTGCGAGTACATTTGCCAGCGTGACGGAACCGGATGTATTCAGATTGAAATCCCCTTAGCCTGAGAGTTTCCGATTCAGAACGAGACCATGCATGACGAACCCAGTTGAATATCTGATTCCATCATGGCGCTACCTTCACTTGGAACCCAAATAAGAGAAGTAACAGCCCGACGGAATTATCGAGGAGACTCAGAAGTAGATACTTATGGCGATACTTATCAATGAAAATACAAGAATGCTTATCCAAGGTATCACAGGGCGCTTTGGGCAGGATGTTGCGAGGCGTATGATTGAGGTGGGGTCTAAGGTCGTCGTCGGTGTAACACCCGGTCGTGGAGGTCAGTCCGTATGGGGCGTGCCGGTGTACGACACCATAAAAGAAGCGATCGAAGCGGTCGGTCCTGTCGATGCGGCGGTTGCAGTTGTGCCAGGCCCTAATGCAAAGTCAGCGGTGATCGAGGCTTTTGAAGCCGGTATAAAGACAGTTTTGATGCGAGTGGAGAGGGTTCCCTTGCATGATGCGCTCGAAGTCATCGCTCAGGCAAAACTGCATAACATACGGTTGATTGGTCCAGGCTCAGCGGGAATCGTCAGCCCTGGGAAAGCCTCTTTTGGAGGACTGGGCGGATTCATCGGTTCTTCAGACTTACCCAAAATAGCCTTTAGACCGGGACGCATCGGCGTAATTTCCCGCAGTGGTGGCCAAACCTCTACTCTCAGTTGGGCAGTCTGCAGTGCTGGGTTTGGTATTAGCACAGCTGTCCACTTGGGCTCAGAACCTGTATTGGGAACCACATTAGCCGAGCTGCTCCCTCTATATCAGGAAGATGAACAAACCGATGGGGTTGTTTATTTTGGGGAAATTGGAACCGTCATGGAGGAAGAAGCCACGGAGATAATTGAAGCAGGCGGATATATAAAACCTTTGATCGCCTACATTGCAGGGAAGGGGCTCCCATCCGGCTTGCGTTTTTCCCATGCCAGCGCCATTGTGGAAGGTGGTAAAGGAACAGCAGAAGGTAAGATTGAAGCCCTCAGAAAGGTAGGCGCGCACGTAGTGGATAGACCGGAAGATATAGGCCCCAGTTTAAAGAAGGTTTTTAAAAAATAATCAGGAGGAAAAGGATGTCCCGACTATTGAGATCTATGCTTTATGTACCAGCGAATAGTTGGAGAATGATCACCAATGCGACCACTGAAGGGGCGGATGCGCTTATATTAGATTTGGAAGACGGTTGTCCCATGCCTGAAAAAGAAACTGGCAGAGTCTTTGCGAGGGACTCTATCCCCATGCTAATAAAGCACGAGGTTTCAGTTTTTGTCCGAGTCAATTCCCTGGAGACAGGTCTGACGGAAATAGATCTGAACTATGTGGTGGTCCAGGGGCTTGACGGCATCATGCTTGCCAAAACTGAGTCGGCAGAGGACATCCTTAAGGCTGACAAACTCCTTCAAAATGAGGAAAAAAAGAAGGGCCTCGAATCCAATAGTGTGTGCTTGATTGCCCTTATTGAAACTCCCAAAGGAATTCTAAACATTCGCGAGATCATCGACGCCAGCCCACGTGTGATAGCCGTTGGATTTGGGGCAGGGGACTTCTCACGAGAAATGGGGGCTGGGATGGGTGTCACAAAACTCTCTCCCGAAGAGTATTTTCCCATGATCCTCCATGCCCGTTCAAGTATGGCAGTAGCTGCCAGGGCTGCAGGGGTTCAGGCTATAGATACGCCTTTCTTCGGCTTGGTCATTGACCTAGAAGGTCTTGCCGCGGAAGCACAAAAAGTCAAGCTGCTGGGTTTTTCAGGGAAGCAGCTTACACACCCCCGTCATGTCGCCGCTGTCAACGAAGCCTTTTCACCTGCGAAAGATGATGTGAAATTTGCAAAGAGGGTGGTGGATGCCTACGAGGAAGCTAGGGCGAAGGGGCTCGGGGCTACGACCATTGGCGGGAAGATGATCGACTACGGCTCCTATAAGAGGGCTGAGAGCTTATTGTCCTATGCTGGGGCCATAGAGGCAAGGGCGGACGGTCTGAAAGAAGCACCGGCTCAAAACACTTAGAAGGTGAACTATGTATGTTGTTCCATTGAAATTAGGGTGGTAGAAAATGGAGTCCATATCTGCGACATATTCTGAGTTCACGACGAATACGCGCTTTGAAAACCTCAAACCGGAGGTGGTCTCACAGACTAAAAAGCTCATCTTGGACCTGATTGGCGTGTCATTGGCCGGTTATAAATTGATGGAATTCCCGCGCATGATGGTTGATTATGTGACGAGCCTTGGGGGAAATCCGGAAGCGACCATTATACAAACGAAGAAGAAATTTCCCGCCGTTAATGCTGCGCTGGCCAATGCAGCCTGTGCTCACGGCATAGACATGGATGATGGACATCGGTTTGGGGCGCTTCATCCCGGCACCGTGATTATACCGGCCGCCCTGGCTGCCACGGAACTATCCAAAGCAAGTACCAAGGAATTGATTGCTGGCATCGTCGTGGGTTACGAGGTCATGATTCGGATAGGCATGGCCATTGTTCCATCGAGCCTGAATCGAGGTTTTCACATCACAGGCATTACGGGACCTTTCGGGGCCGCAGCTGCAGCTGCAAATATTTTGGCGCTGAGTCGAGAGGAAACAGTCGGTGCTCTTGGCATGGCTGGTCTTCAATCCTCCGGGCTTATCCAAGTCAATCATGAGGTCGAGGGAGCCAAAGTGAAGCCCCTAAATCCGGCGAGGGCAGCTATGTCAGGTCTTTTTTCATGTATCCTGGCCAAGAGAGGATTTCAAGGCCCCTGCAGCATATTTGAGGGTGAGGATGGATTCTTGAAAGCTGTAACAGATGAGGTGAAACATGAGTTGCTGACCCAAAACCTCGGTGAAGAATTTGAAATCCAAAATGTTTACCTTAAGCTTTACGCTGCCTGTCGTCATGCCCACGCTCCAATTGATGCCGCCCTTTTAGCCTCCGCTAACAGTCAAATGGATGTTTCTGCCATAGAGAAGATTGTTGTTGAAACCTACCCGGCAGCCGTTAGGCTCGCAGGAATAACTCACGCAACCTCGCCATCGGCCGGGCGGTTTAGTATCCCTTTCTCTGTGGCGCTGGCTTTAATTAGGGGGGATGCTGAAGCTGACAAGTACTCTGAGCAAAACATTGGGGATGAAACCATCCAAAGATTGGCGGCAAAGGTGCAACTGGCCGTAGGCCCTAAGTGGGAGAGGCTTTATCCTCTGAAAAGAGGGGCGACAGTAACTATCATCGCTCAGAATAGAGTGTCTTGGTCATCAGAAGTTGATTTAGCAAAAGGAGAGCCAGAAAATCCCGCCAGTTGGAAAGAAATCTATAAGAAGTTTTTTAACAACGCTACTCTACTTCTTTCCGAGCCACAGACAGAAAAACTACGTCAAACGATTATAGATTTAGAGAACGCCTCAATTTACGACTTGATAATGCATTTGTAGATGCGACGGATATTAAACGATCTCTATGCCCTGCAGGGCCGGAATCAGGAAAACGATTTCCCGTGGGAACAGACTATCAAGATTTTGAATCTGGAAATGTGCTCGAGTATGTTGAAAGACGTGGATAAACTGGGATCCTAGATTCCAGCATCAAGGACTTTGCACTTGAGGGAGAATACAAGGTCAATGGTTTGATCTGTCGTCCCGCTTTTCTCAGAAAGGGCGAGGATGGAATAGTTCGTCCCCATGCGACTGGCTGGGAGTTTAAGACACCATTTACCTTTCCTCCTTAGAGACTTGACCTTAGGGAATTAGGAAAAGTCACGACATAGGATCGTGGCAGGCATGACTCAGAGAGACGAGCGCAAACGAACACATTGATGAGGCGTCGAAAGATTATGGACGAGGCCAAACCTGTCATGCGATGTGTGACGGATTTTCCGTGCGCCTTGAGCAGATGTCTCGAAAGAGAACCTAAAGCGGGAAGTATCGAACGGAATCCGAGAGGAACCGCTGGGTGCTTAAAAGGAACCGGGCATTGACGTCAAGAAAGCTGAGGGTAGCAGGAACCGCCGTATACGGAACCGTATGTACGGTGGTGAGGGAGGACGGAGGGCGCAAGCCTCCTCCTCCCACCCGATTATTCCATCTCAATCCCAGGAGCCTCATAATCATTGTGGGTGATGCAACTTCACCGGTCTCTTTATGTATTTCCCGTCACCGGGTTGCCCTAGAACCTTTCCATTTTCAAAAATCACCCTGCCTCTCAGTACAGTGCATTCATTCCATCCCTTAAATTTCATACCTTCTTCAGGGCTGAACTTCTGGGCGCTGTGCAGATTTTCCAGGGCAACTTCCTTTTGTGCGTTAATATCAACGATGGCCAGATCTGCATCACTGCCCACCATCAGGGCACCTTTTTTGGGATATAAATTATGGTGCTGGGCTGGATTGGCGGAGCTAAGCTCTGCAATTCGATGCAAAGGCAGGCCGCGTTTATGATAACCTTCCGTAATTAGAACGGGAAACATTAAGGAGGTGCCGCCAAATCCGGGGAGTGATGTCCAAAGGTCTCCTTTTTTCTTTTCAAGCGTGGCACAGGCATGATCGCTGACAACCGTTTTTATCGAATCGTTGACCACGGCGTTCCATAGGAACTGAACATCTTCGCTGCTGCGGATCGGCGGATTTACTTTGGCCTTTTGGTCCAGAGCCATTTCATTGGAAAGCCCTAAATGATGCAGGGTTCCCTCAAGCAGAAATTCAATCTCCGGATAACGTTGGCTCACATCAATGGCAGCTTCTACCGCTTTTTGACTGCTTAAATGCAGCAGGTTGACCGGACAACTGGTATGTCTGGCTATGATGGCTGATTCGTTGATCGCCAGTTCCTCCTGCCATGGCGGCCGGGCATCGCTGTAGTCTTTCATGGGTACACCGGTCGGATTCGATTTAACTTCCGCCTGAGTTGCCCTGATGATTTCAGGATTTTCACAATGAATACTGAGACTGACGTTCCCATATTTCTTATAGAGCTGATTCACTCGACCGACTTCTTTCATAAATCGGTAGAGAAAACCGAAATCCACCGGATTGTTGATCATGAGATAGTTGTTGGCCTCCGGAGTGGCGCCTGCCAGCGTAAGCAATTTGTAGAACATATAGTACTTAAGTGTCGAAACACCGCCCTCTTTGACGAGCCATTCAATTTCTCCAATATGTTCTTCTGTCATACAGGCCAGATGGTACCCGTAATCGGTGAGAAAAGATTTTTCGGAAAGTTCCAGCAGTTCGGGTAAAATTTCACGGTAGGGACCAATTTTGTTCAGATAATCCTGCCCGGTTCGGAAATAACTTAAGATGGTCGTCACACCACCGGAAGCGGCTGATGTAGATTCGCTGACGGCATCTTCCGCCAAGGGCCGATAGATACCAATATGAAAATGAGAATCTACGGCCCCTGGGAACACATATTGGTTGGTAGCATCAATGATTTTGGCGGCACTCTGATCAGCAATGTCCGTGCCGATCGCAGCGATTTTTTCTCCCTTGATTCCAATGTCAGCCCTCTGGACGCCTACGTAAGGGATCACTACATTGCCGCCCTTAACAACCAGATCATAAGTAGACATATTCAAGCCTCCTTAATTGATTAATTACGTTAAACCACCAGATCTGCTGGTGTGAATGACGCCTAAGGCGTTACTCTGTCGGTTAGCAGTTTTATTAAATTCCATAATTCCTAAATTGGTTCCGGCTTGTCAGAGTTAAGGTGTTAGACTGTTACTTCTTCTGTTTCACACACGACGTAGAATTTGAAGTCTGTTTTTCCTTGGGGGCCCCTTTCTTCGGGAACAGGATTTTCCTCTCGCCATTTCATGGCTTTTTCAAAGGATTGCATATCATCATAATGGAGTTCGGCAATCCTGTAAAAAGCGGTTTCGCCACGGACAATACCCTTTACTGTATTAAACACGATTTTCCGCAAACCGGGAACCCTGGAAAGATCCGGGATGTGGATCTCCCTGAGCCATTTCTCGTATTCTTCAACCGTCATGCCGGGTATGATGTCATAACCTAATATTGCTTTCACCATTTCTTTACCTCCTACAATCGTCAAGCCTGAATCAACCGTGAACGGACTTTTATTCTATAATAATATTTATGATATTTTTCCTCGAGCCAGTTCTTCATACAGCCGGTAGAGATCCTCTGATGGTAATTTTTCAAGGGTTGCCAAATTCTCCATACTAGCCGAACGCACGAACCTGTTTTTCAGTTGAATACCGCAGAATTCATACGGTGGAATAATAGATCCATAAATTAAATCGTCTTTCTCTTAGGTTTTCCAGGGGCCGGTCGGAGATAAGTGAGGACCCTATATAAATTGGGCACTTATCGAATTCTTAGCTCCAGTTCATTCAATACCGATCGGGGCTTTTTTTAGAAACCGCACCACTTGCTTTGAAATTTCAGCGGGGTGAGTAATCACACAATAAGTCCCTTCCGCGCCGTGGATGACAGCCACTTCAACGTTAGAGCCCAATTTTTTGACATCTCTCCAACCTGAACCATAATCGGAATCTTTGCCGAGAGAACCGCTGTCCCCCACGAGCAGGAGTTGTGGGGCTTTGATCTTCGCGAGATCATCGGTCAGATCTACCTTCAAAGCCTCATGCATTGCTTTCCAGCCCTCCGGCGTCAGATTTTCTTCAAACCGGTTTGTTTCCCACTCTTCATAATCTGCGGGCATACCGTACAATCGAACCAGATAGTAGGCTCCCGGGCTTCCATTACCGACACCAAATTCATCCACGATTTTCTCACCGATTCTGCACATCTTACTCGATTGATCAGTCAACTTGTGCATACCGTAGTGGATGATACTCGCCGTTCTGTCAGAGTATTTGGCGGCAAACCGAATAACGATAAATGAGCCATTGGATGTGCCAAATATGTGAGTTTTCTTTATACCGTTTTCGTCAAGAATGATTCTCAAGTCGTCAGCCCATTGTTCTACACTGACGCCTTTTGGCGTTCTGTCTGAAAGACCGGCGCCTCTTTGATTGTAGAGAATGATTTTGAAGTGATCCTGAAGTATGGGCACCATAAAGTCCCACTGTCTGTGTACGAGGCTGCTGCCGCCGATCAGGACCAGCGGATCGCCCTCGCCAACAATATCGTACCAAATCTTTTTGCCATCGTTGCTCGTAATATGCGCCATTTTTAAGCTGCTCCTCGTTTAATTTTTGGACTATCATGATTCAAATGATGATCAAGCAAATCGGCTCTCAATAAGTCGTCCATGTCCCGGTGAACCTGTGATTTGCGCATCTTTCATAACGACTTGCCCTCTCACCAGGGTCATCACCGGCCAGCCCTTCAGGTTCCAGCCCTCATTGAGGAGTACTGGAAGCATGGTGGCACTGCCGGGAAAGCTCGTTTTTTCATCCCATATCAGGCCTTCTTTGTCTTCTTTCCGAAAGGGACAATGGTCCGATCCCAAGGTATCAATCACACCGCCGGTGATACCCTGCCAGTGTAAAGAAAGCCTCTAACAGGAATCCGTCAGCGGTCTCGTTTCCGATTAGACCTATTGATTTTGCATCTTCTCCCTTATAGGCCATGTAGAATTTAAAGGAAGGGATGCCGTATTCATAGAAGTATTTATTCACATTCATCAGCTGTTTTCGTTTGAAAATGTCTTTTCAGGTTACCCTTGTAACCGTAGTGAACATGAGGCTCAACCAGTCCAGGCAGCACATATCGGCCGCGGACATCTATTTTTTCTCGGACCGCCAATCCAGCAGAGCTGTCATAAATACCGACTATTTTGCCTGCCTTGATACCAATGCAGCCGTTGACGAGACCTGTTTTAGGAATAACCAAACGCCGTTTTCAATTATAAGATCCAGTGCCATATCCTTCCTTTGTATTTAGATGAGCAGCAGGCTGTGGGAGGTCTGAAACGCGAAGGGGCCGCACCTCGGCTTGGAAATTGGGCAGGGGAGAAAGGTCCAAACCTTCCTCCCCGATTACATCAATGACTATGCTCTCTTGCTCCAAGACGGATAAGGATACATCTGCTTGGCATTCGAGTATTTCTCGGGCAATACCAACTTGATCTGTTGATTTTGCACCTGCTGCAGGGTAATCATGGCGCTGCTATTCTGGCCTGTTTCATCGAACTTGATTGGATCCCCGGGCGCCATGTGGTCTTTCAGGGATGTGCTGGCAATAGCATCCCGAATTTTCTTTGGTTCCCTGGATGCGGCCCTTTCAAAGGCGTCAAGGAGCACCAGTCCGGCATCATAGGCGTGAACCGAGTGAGATTGGAATCGAACCTTAGTGAACTTCTTTTCGTATGCTGCCATCACTTTTGGGGTCAGCGGGCTTCGCGGATTGAAATAGTAGTTCCCATCCATGATGTAGTTCATCAAGGCACCCAATTCCTTTACAGCTGCCGAATTGCTGTAGGCCCCGTTTGCACATCCAATGATTCCACCTTTGGGTTCTACTTTCAGATTGGCATAGGTTCGGATCTTTAAAAGCCCATCTGACAGGTACCCGGTGTCGAAGATGACATCGGCGTTCATCTCTCTAATTTTGGCAAGTTCGGTGGTGAGATCCGATACACCGTACCCGTAAGAACTGGAGCCGATCATTTCGAAACCATACTGGGGAGCGAACTTTTTCACCTTATTGGCAATAGCGGCACCGAATCCGCTAATATGCACGTGGGCGATTTTTTTGAGTCCAAGATTTGCCTTTTTATCCAATTCACGGACATATTTGCATGTTAACTCGGCCATATTGGTTGAATCGGGTTGTACGCGGAAGCAGTATTTGAACCCTCTTTGAAGGATCTCATCAGCCACGGATATGGTAATAATGTGGGGAACCCCCTTTCTCTCCGCAACCTGGGTGGTGACCATGGTCACCGGACTGTTGTAGGCTCCGGCCAGGGCGATACAACCATCCCGGATGAGTTTTGAGGCCGCAGCTTCACCAACCTTGGGTTTTGATTGCGTATCCATCAGCAACACTTTGAGCTTAGCGCCGCCCATGGATTTGATCCCACCGGCTTCATTTTTCTGATCAATGGCCAGTTGGAATCCATTGGCAATGGATTGACCGTCATAGGCAACCGGCCCGGTTGTCGGATGCAGGGAGCCGATAAGAATTGGCTCCGGTTCGGCTCCCCGGAGAACTGCCGGGAATCCAATCGTGGCTGTTGCAACGCCGGCCGCACCGACTGTTTTTAAAAAGGTTCTTCGAGTTACGCCACTTTTGTTTTGTCGTTTTTTCTTTGCAGCCATGGTATGCCTCCTTTCAAAGGTTAAAGGTTCATCAAAAACGTTTCCATCTCCCTTTTATACTCATAACAAAGGGGCCGTCAGACCCCAAGATAGGCCTCCTTGATGTATTCATCTGCCAGCAGATCCTGCGATTTGCCCTCTAAGACGATTCGACCATTTTCGAGGACATAGCCCTCCACCGCCATATCCAAGGCATTAAATACGTTTTGTTCCACAAGCAGGATGGATGTTCCCTGGTCGTTGATTTCTTTGACGGTATTAAAAATCTGGTTGACAAGAATAGGAGCAAGACCCAGGGACGGTTCATCCAGCATCAGCAGTCTGGGCAGTGACATGAGTCCGCGCCCGATAGCAAGCATTTGTTGCTCCCCTCCCGAGAGGGTGCCAGTGGATTGATTTTTACGATTTTTGAGAATTGGGAAAAGGGTAAAGACTTTCTCCAGGCTTTCGATTCTTTTCGCCTTGGCCTTCGGTAAATATGACCCAAGTTCCAAATTCTCTAAGACCGTCATGGACGGGAAGATCTTTCTTCCTTCCGGGATCCTGATCAAACCGGTTTCAACAATCTTATGGGAGGGCAGGTTGTCGATCCGTTCTTCCATAAACCAAATCTCACCGGAAGATGCCTTTAGGATACCTCCAATGGCCTTTAAGAGTGTGCTCTTGCCAGCACCGTTGGCCCCCACTATGGTGATGATCTCTTTTTCATTAACTCTCAGAGACACCTGGCGTAAAACCTGAACGTCGCCGTAATGGACGTCGATATTATTGACCTTTAGCAAAGACATATTCCTCTCCAAGATAGGCCTTAATGACTTTATGATCTTTGGATATTTCTTGCGGCGCGCCCTCGGAGATCTTTTCACCATAATGGATGACAACGATTCGATCGGAGAGGGACATGATCGCTTTCATGACGTGCTCGATTAACAGGACGGTGGTCCCATTTTGCTGTAGATTTTTGATCCTGGCGATCATATTATTTGATTCTTTGGTGTTCAGGCCGGCGACAACCTCATCCAGCAGAATGAGTTCGGGATTTGTCGCCAGAGCTTTGGCAAGTTCCAGACCTTTTCGGTGCCCGATGGGCAGCACAGAGGCAAGCTCGTCGCGCTGCTCATGAAGACCTACTGTTTCGAGCACTCGCAGTGCCTCTTCTGTTGCCTCTCGGCTTGACTTGAACCGGCTATAGGCCCCGATTTTGACGTTTTCCAGAACGGTCAGATTTGGAAAAGGCTGAGTAATCTGAAACGTGCGGGATATGCCCCGTTTTGCGATTTGATGGGGTTTAAGTCCGGTAATTTCTTCGCCTTTGAAAAAAATCGCTCCCTCATCAGGCCGATAAAATCCTGTCACTACATTGAACAGCGTGGTTTTACCAGCGCCGTTAGGACCGATGATCCCCAAGATTTCTCCCTTTTCAAGATGAAAAGAGAGATTGTCGAGAGCCCTGAGCCCGCCGAAATTTTTTGTCAGATCCTTGATCTCTAAAAGGACCATAGATACCCTCTATTTATTTTTCGATTTAGATATCCGATAAAAAACTGCTTTCAAACCTCCCAGAATGCCTTCCGGAAGATACATGATCACAATGACGAGTACGGCGCCGTATACCATCAAATGAACGCCGCTGTATCCACCAAGAAAGTTCCTCGAGGTCTCCGAGAGAAATTCCAGGATCCCCGCCCCCAGGATGGGGCCAAAAACTGTGCCAGATCCTCCGATAATAGGGCCCATCAGAATCTCAATGGAGTTTGTCACCCCGAATGCGGCTTCATCATCAAGCGTCAAATAGTATTGAGCATAAAAGGTTCCTCCTGTGGCGGTCATAAAGGCGCTGATACCCATGGCAATCAGTTTGTATTTCAAGGCATCGATACCCAGGCTCACCGCCGCATCTTCATTTTCTCTGATGGCCTTGAAATAAGAACCGATCCTTCGTTTTTCGAGAGCATCCGTGAGAAACAGGGCGCCAGCTGTCATTAATAGGATGATATAATAATAGGGGACCTTATCTCGGAACTGAAAATGTAATAAGGAATCTTCCATAAGCGGGATAGTAATCCCCAGAGGATACTTGGCTGTCATCCACTGAATAGAAATCAGTCGCAGCATCTCGGCCAGGGCCAACATGGCCAAGGCAAAGAAGGGTCCTTTGAGCCCGAATCGAAAACAAAGGGAGCCGACAACCAACCCCACAAGGGTGCCGGCCAAACCCGCCAGCACCATCCCGATCCAGGGATTTACTCCAGCATGAATCTGCAATAAGCTCGAGGTAAACGCCCCGATGCCGAAGAATGCCGTGTGCCCGAAAGAAAATTGCCCGGCATACCCGCCCAGAATATTCCAGGCTATGCCCAGATATCCGAAAAATAAAATAGTCGTCACCAAATGAATCTGATACTCGGGGATAAAATGGGGAAGGGCCAGCAGGATGACACCTGTACCGCCAAACATCAAAAATATAGTGTATGATCGCCTTTTTTCAGGCATTGGATTTACCGAAAAGCCCCGATGGTTTGAAAAACAGGACCAAGATAAAGATTAAGTATATGACGAACTGCTTCAACTGGCCGGGAATAAAGGCTGCTCCAACCGATTCGGCCAGGCCGATAATCAAACCGCCTACGAGTGCGCCCATGAAATTACCCATCCCCCCCAAAACCACAACCACAAACGCAGTGATGACAAAGACGCCGCCGACCTGGGGACTCACATAGAAAAAGGGTGCTACGACGGTGCCGGCAGCACCGACACATGCCGTTCCGATACCGAAAGCGATATAGTAGATCTTTTTCAGGTTGATGCCCACGGTTAAGGCACCTTCCTTTTCTTCGGATGCCGCCCGGATCGCCTTTCCCAAATCGGTATTCTTCAAAAAGTAGTAAAGGAGGCCGGTAAAAAATATGGCGAACAGAAAAGCGATAACTTTTGGAAAACTGATCATCACGGGCCCCAAAGTGGTCGCTTTATTTGCATAGGAAACATTTATGGTTCTGAAATTCGGACTCCACAGAAACAGGGCAAGGTTTTCGATCACTAGGGATATGCCGAGTGTGAGCAGCAGCTGGTTGTGCGCCGGCGAATCCAGGATCTTGTCGATCAAGAAACGTTCCACCAGGAGCCCGAAGACAAAAAGTAGCGGAATCGTTAAGAGCAGCGATAAGTAAGGATCAATGCCGAGGAGCACATACAGCCAATAGGTGGCAAACATGCCCAACATCATAAAGGAGCCGTGGGCAAAATTGATGATTTTCATTACTCCAAAAAATCATAGACAGTCCGATGGCAACAAGACTGTAAACGCCTCCGATGAGGATGCCACTGACAATGGATTGAAGTAGAAGAGGGATACTTGGCAGGGTCATGCTCTACACTCTAGTTTTGAATAGATGAGGTTCATTTCATTTACCGAACTATACTGTTGGAGATGAAAAAGCCTCTTGTGGTAGAACAAGTAAGGAGCGGCAGACCACCACAAAAAATTATGCATCAAGTTATAAAGTAACATCTCCAGTACAATGTCGCCTGACGCTCTGTCAAGAAAAAACGCGACTTATTTATTCCATGGGTATGTCGCTTTGATCAGATCCATTTCTTGCGTTTGACCCTCTGCCTACACGGCCAAATAACCGCCATCCACGTGCAGCGTTACGCCAGTTATATATGAAGCGGCATCGGAGACCAGGAATACCACAGCACCCCTGATATCATGAGTTTGACCGACACGTCCGAGTGGAATGTGGTCCAGGATTTTCGATTTCAAATCTGGATCTGACAGAGCCGGCCTCGCCATTTCCGTCTCAACAGGGCCCGGAGCGACGGCATTCACCCGGATGCCGTAAGATGCCAAGTCCACAGCGAGAGCTTTGGTCAATATTTTGATTCCACCTTTGGAAGTCGAATAATGGACTCTATTGGGTCTGGCCACATCACCAAGCTGGGATCCGATATTGACAATTGCGCCGCTCTTTCTTGCAGCCATGATTCTACCAACCGCCTGGCTGAATAAAAAACACCCTTTAAGATTAGTATCCAGCACCCGGTCCCATTCTTCTTCGGGCAAATCAAGCGCATGGTAATTGCTCGCAACACCCGCATTGTTTACCAAAATATGAATGTGTCCGAAGCGATTGACGGTATCTCTCACAAGCCCTTCAATCTGTTTTTTATCCGTCACATCACATTGGCAGGCATAGGCCTCCGACCCGGTCTTTGTCCCAATTTCCCGACAAGCCTCTTCACACTTGTGAAGTCGCCTTCCGCAGAGTACGACTGTTGCGCCGGCTTCTGCAAGACCGGCAGCGATACTCTTACCAATGCCCGTTCCACCTCCAGTAATGACGGCTATCCGACCGTTGAGATCAAAATAACATCTCTCCATCAACAATCCTCCTTTCAACCCATACAGATTGACATCGAATTCGCGCTGTTAAGGAAAACATCCGTTGTCTGTTGCTCACACCCGGTATCGATGAACCTGCCAATGGTTGCGCTTAATCGGCTTTTTGATAAATTTTCCAGCCTGGCTTTCCAATAGCTTGTAAGGACCGATTCACTGATAGAATACTATGATCTGCGATTCGCAGCCTTTTCGCTTAAGGCAATGGGCCCTGTAACAGCGGACTCAGTATGCAAACATCTTCCATATCGGGCAGGCTCTTCAGCATTTGTTCCAGGGAGGAAATTGAAGAAGGCGGTAATATCATCCTTGCCAATTGTCTGAATTTTTCGGCCAGTTCTTGATCTGAAAGTGGTTTGTCGAATCCACCGATCGGGCGCTCAACTGTTTCAGAGAACGTATCACCGGAAAGCAGTTTCACTTCCACCCGAGCCGGTCTCACATCAGGTAGCATGGCTGTTAGTTTGGGATCTTCGAGCACGCCAACCTTTTGGGCCATGGCGCGGACTTGGGGATCGGACATGGCGTCGTCGGAATAGGCCATCAAATCATTTGATTTTCGGACCAGTCTGACGGCTACATTGTAAGGTATGGAGTGTTTTGCCGCATAGCCATTGACGGGGTCATTCCAACTGAGGCGAGTTGCAGGGTCATAGGTCCAAACCGTAATTTGATCGACATCCTGGGCCTGAAATGGTACTTTCGCCATGAGGTTGGTCATGGCCTCAATGGGAGCATGGTTCCATCGGCTACAGGCATGGATTTTAAAATAGTTTCGCGTGATATAGAACGCTGTGCCCAGATCCTTGCCTACCCCCTGCTCGTCAAAAGAATCCCCCAGAATACTTCCAAACACGACGTTCATGGCCCCCGGCTCGCCGGTAAAGCCTGCCCGTATAAGCAACGGTGCGAGCAAACCGTTATGATTGGTCAGTCCGGTGACCAGATTGCGAACCGCGGCTCCGCTATTGGCGGCAGTTTGTGATGATGCGATACACATTCCCGCTGCCATATCCAGCGCTTCGGCCGTTTGGGCCACGTCGAGGCCGAGTAATTTCGAAGCGCAAGCAGCCGCACCAATAATGGCATGCGTGCCGAATGGATGCACGGGCCATTTGAGGTGGGTTGCGCGGCCAACGCGAACAGCCACCTCATAACCGGCAATAAAAGCTGTCAATAGTTCCTTCCCTGAGAGTTTGCGATCTTCTGCCAAGGCGAACGCCACAGGGAATATGTGCACGGATGGGTGGTTCACGGCGAATTGGTTTCCTTCATCTAACTCCAGGGTGACGGCGCCGGTACCATTTACAAGGGCTGCAAAGAGAGGATTACAAGAATGCGGGTAACCCATCAGGGTGGCGTTTCCAGGGCCACTGATGCTGCCGGAGAGCTGCACCAGGTTTTTTATCTCTGGTAATGTGGCACCCGCCAGCATCGTGCCCAGGGTGTCACGCACAATGAGCGTTCCATGATGGATGACCTTCGCAGGCAACTTGTCAAAACTGAGTTTTCTTGTGAATTCGGCTAATGTATCGGCTAAACTTGATGTCGTCCATCCCGCCCCGGGGTGCTCAGGGTTATTTAAATTCAAGGGCTGATCCGAGTTCGCGTCAGTATTGCGATCCGGCATGTCGAGACCTCCTCAATTGAAGGTTACGAGTTATGGGTTATTCGTCATTGGAAAGGGTTTTATTAAACTATGACGGGACTCACATATCAAGGGGTTAATTTCCATTGACAAAATCCACTAATTTAAAGAAAATATATTTTTTCCGTTGGATTTCCGAAAAAATTGATCTGAAGCACTCCGGCCGGGAAAGATTCTCAAATACGTTCAATCGGGTGTTTTAGAGTAAACTGTTTATCATTGCAGATGCATATATCCGGACACGGGAGGGCAGAGATGAAGGCTCAAGTCAGTTTAACCGTCAATGAGGCCAAAAGAATCATTGCCAAAGGCATTGCCATGCTGCCGGAGGTGAAAAAGGCGTTGAAATCGGGCAAAATCTTTCTGAAAGGCGGAACTACGGTTTCCGCTGTCTGCGAGGAGTTAACCGGCAAACCGCTGCTGATTGCCGGCAGAATCAGCCCGCAGGGAACCATGATGGCCAATAATTATTCGGGCAAATTCCATTGTGCTCTGATCGAAAACGGGCAATTGCGGGCGGTTGATGAAATTTTGGAAGAAACTGCAGCGTCACTGAGAGCTGAAGATGTGGCTGTATTCGGCGCCAATGCGATTGATGTTTACGGCGGCACAGCCCTTATGTATGGGGTCGCTTTAGGCGGTAAACCTGCGAAGATTATCTCAGGGATCATGTCTGAAATCAGCCATATCATTGTCGCGGTCGGGCTGGAAAAACTGATACCGGGTTCCGTGAATGATATCATCTTAAAAACGGGGCGCAAAGACGTCGACGCCTCGCTGGGAATGGCCGTCGGGTTGACACCCATTGTCGGCCAGGTCATGACGGAAAAAGAGGCCATCACAATGCTGGGCAATGTCGATTGCACTGTGATCGGAAAAGGCGGGATCTCCGGAGCCGAAGGCGGCACAACCATGCAGATTGAAGGACAAAAAGAGGACGTCGAAAAAATCTTACAGACCATTCAGGCTGTCAAAGGCATCTCAGTGAGCGGTATCTCCGAATCTCTCCCGGACTGTGTCGCGCCGCACGAAAAATGTAAAGTACACCGGGGCTGTATTTATAAAAGAACAAAGCGTCGATAGGTTTGTATCAGCCGGGGATTTCCCGGCATAACGCAAGAATAGAGTTGGTCATTTGGTTATAAAGGAGAGTGATGATGATTCCAAAGGTGGCGAATGATTACATCACGGATCTTACCAAGTATCGATTCGATCGGGTTGAAGATGTGGCCATACCGACGATTACGAGGCTATTGTCGTTTTTCCGGAAGCATCAGTTGTCGGTCATCTATCTGACGATGGGATCACGGTCAAAGGGGTTGGAATACCTTCTCTTTACTGGGGTTTCGACCAATATGTGTGTGGAGACCACCGCGCGTGATGCCGCCGACAAGGGATTTCGATGTGTCTTGATCGAGGATGGTTGTGGGGCTTCTGCTCAAAGCTACCATGATGCTGCGATGACAACATTTCAGCGGTTATTTGGAAAGGTGAACACCTCAGTGGAGGTCATCGCGGAGCTCAAATCGAAGATCGAGCCCTAAGTCCAACGCTCGATATTTCTCGTACGTAATATAGTTTTGGAGATCCATTCCATTTCCATTTTATTTTACCTCATTACCCGGTTCCAAAAATGCGTACCCTCCTGGAATCTCCCGGTGCTGAGCATAAAAGCACACCGCCTACTATTTTTCTATGATAAGGTGCTCCTGCGCAACAAATCTGACCCACCGACTCGTATCCACAAACTGCTCCTCATCTTCCTTCAACACTTTCGCCTCATCCGACTGCCTCCAGGCTAAAAACGCCTGGAACGACTCCGGGCTGTCCCACCAGAGCTCCACAATCCCATCAATGTCAGACTGAAATCCGGGTACCGGATGACACTGAACATATTTTTTTAGCCCGGGTACGCTTTTGGCAGCCAGGGGGCCGTGCTTTTCTTTCCAATACCTCAGAAACTTCTCCCTGCTGAGACCAGGTTTCCTTTTGAGAAACGTCAAAGACTTAATCATGTATTTCTCCCTTCCTTTGAGTCCATGAACATGTTTATTTTAAATTTACAAATATCGAGGCTTCTTTCGACCTCTGCGGGCTTTCATAAAAGGTGATCCAACTGTTGTGATGGTCATTTTGTAAACAGATGGCTAATCTCTGCGATGTCCTCGGCAGTGTCAAGGTGCCACAATTTATCCAGTAAGTCGGTGGCTTTTTGCTTGCCTAGCGGACCCGGGCTAAAAAAATATGTTCAGTGTCATCCGGTACCCGGATTTCAGTCTGACATTGATGGGATTGTGGAGCTCTGGTGGGACAGCCCGGAGTCGTT
>PVMS01069343.1_pt1 | contig 22435 bp, 16 predicted proteins | sample 1853461 | NCBI WGS metagenome assembly PVMS01 (sample SAMN08582032, study PRJNA380276) | Marine sediment metagenome, whole genome shotgun sequencing project. | isolation source: ocean sediment barecode stripped | collected 2017 | reverse complement strand
TTGTCTTTCTTTTGAAAAAATGAGGGACTCGTTTGAAATTCAGTTTTTGTGCTATCTCTTCGATTTGCCCCACCGATGATACATTTTCAATGACCACGATACAATTCGATATTCTTTTTACCGGCACGGGAAGCGAGTCTAACGAAATGTTGTAACCGGGGCAATCATATTCAATCTGGTCTAAAACAACAACTCCCGTCGGGTAGGTTTGGAGGAATGTTTTAAGCAATTTCCTTGCCTTTCGCGGTGGTAACGCCTTTCCAACTGAATCAACGACAGAATAGTTTATTTCAAAAGGTTTACCGATATAGTTCATATAGGTATGAATTCTGTCATCTGTCCATTGTCGGGCATTGATCAAAAAAAAAGGGCTTTTTCAGTTTTTTCAGGTTTTCATAAGCAAAATAATAATCAGAGAAGTTTTCTTCTGGAGGTAAGGACATATTTTGCCATTCCTTCACGATCAGTCGCGGCTGTTGTCCAAAAGAGATAATTTTGGAGACAAACAACAGCGTGAATACCAAAAGCACAAGCGTGGTTTTTGACATGTTTATACGAGGAATTTTGAATAATTGTTGTACCGAGTGAGAAAACCGAGAAGACTTGAAAGCAGATATTCCTTTATCGACGCAAAATACCACTATCCGGTAAACAGAATCAAGAAAATATATCAAAAGCACCGCTCCAACGCCAAAATAAGGAGAATAATATCTGAGATGATATTCATAATTAGAATTCATTCGATACAGTATGAATAAAGTGGGAAGTGTTAGGAAAATAAAAAAAAACAGTTTTTGAATACGCTCCTCCCTGATGAACGGCAGCAGCGGAAGAAAGATAATGTAAAAAGGAAATGAAAATGGCAGGGAAAGGTATTCTGTATAATACATTTTCACAAGTCCAAAGCCCGGAATAATAGACGCAAGAAACGTATTGCTCACCTTTCCGGGAGGTCGAAGGAACAAGAATTTCCAGGCATAATAGTTGATTGAAACAGTCATAAGGATGATGAGGCAAACGGTGAGAATGTGGATAATAACACTCTTCCCATCTCTTTTCTTTATCGCAATAATTACTTCACACATATACGCCGTCAGGATCAAAGGCAATGCGAAAAAATGAGTGTTTGCAAAAACAAGGCTTGTCAAAGCCAGGGTGTAATACTGTGGTCGAGTCAGGAAATAAACGCCAAACCAGATTAATGAAACCATTGACACAAATGAATAAAATCGTGCTTCCGCGGCATAATAAATTTCAACCTCGTTATAGGTTATCCACATCAGAATGATAAGTGTACAGAGTGCGATGAGAAATACAGGATATTTTTGCTGTTTCCCCCAGAAAACAAAGAAAATAAATAAAATACAAATTGTCGCCATTCCATAAATCAGACTTGGCAATCGCAATCCCAATTCATGACATTCAAAGAGCGTGAACCATATTTTGTATTTTATGAGGTATGACAAAATCGGTGACATAAGAAAATAGGTCTTTTGTCGAAGATGAGATACGGAAATACTTGAAAGGAGAGTATGATTTTCATGAATTTCATCCTCCCAGTAAGGTTTATCCAAGAGGGGTAAACGTAATTCCAATGCTCTGATAAAGAAGATGGAGAGTATTGCCAGAACGATGAGTGTCCAGATGATACCGCTCACTCTTTTTTTGGTATTGTGGTTAAATGGCATTTAAACGTTTCATCTTGATTTTCTGATGGGCTACCAGTATGTCTCAGTTGCAATGATAGGTGCAAAGTTTATCCATGTCAAGAATGATAAACTCGTAAAAAGTCGAAAATTCTTTTAAAACGTCATTCCGGCGAAAGCCGGGATCCAGTGATTTTGGCACTTTTATGGATGCCGGATAAAGTCCGCCATGAGGAGCTTGGTATTTTTTACGAAACCATCAAGAATAAATAAAATCAATATACATCCATTTTCACTTCTCATAATGGATAACCACGAGGTGCTGTCTGACACAAAGGTCGACGGTACTTCACGAACTGTCATGCTCAAGGTGTTATAATCATGTTGAATCAAAAATGTGATTTTTGCTCATGAAAAGAATAAATTGGATGTTTGTAAACAGAAGATAACTCGAATGGATTTCCACTTAGAACAACTTTTTAGCCTTCCCTCCCATATCCTTGACGGTGTTAAGTACCATCTTGGCGGTAACTTTTTTACCCCCAAACCAAGAATGATACAATTTCCAGTGTGTGACCGATGTAATGCAAAGTGTATTATGTGCAATCGTTGGCAAAAGGAGGTAAAGAAGGAAATCAGCACAGAGAAAATACGAGAGGTTTTCACGAATGATTTGTTTTCTAAAATTGAAGATGTCAGTCTTCACGGGGGGGAACCAACCTTACGCAAGGATTTAGCTGATATATGCAAAACTATTCAAGACGCTTTTCCAAAATTAAAACAATTGTGGATATCGACAAACGGATTTGGCCCAAAACGGATTGAAAGGCGAATAAAAGAAATACTTGATGTTCTTCATTTTAGTAAACTCAATTCATTGGATATAAATGTTTCCATAGATGGACTTGAAGAAACACATGATAAAATACGTGGAGTTAAAGGAGGGTTTAGACAAAGCATTGAAACAATTCAAATGCTCATGGCCTTTCAAAAAACTTTTCCGATTAAAATTACCATGGGGACAGTAATCCAACCATTAAATCTCTATCAAATCGATGAGGTTCAGAAATTAGCTGGTAATTTGGGAGTTCCTATTCATTTTCAACCTCTTATGTTTGACAAATTTTTCAATATTCCCAGTGACTCAAATCTTAGGTTTAGCAAAAATGATTTAGCAGCGTTTAAAGAGTTGATTGAAAGGAAACTTATTAAAGATTGTTCCACAACAAGTTTCTATTGGCGCGATTTATTATCTATGATGAATGGTAATAATAGAAAAAGTCCTTGCGCCTTTGACAGGTATGTATTTTCACTATATCCAACGGGCGAAGTTCTACCTTGCTCTAGAGAAGACTGGATTGTCTTTGGTGATGTTTATTCCGAATCAGCAGATAAAATCTGGTTTAGTAGGAATGCCAAAGAGATCAGGAAAAAGATGAGAAAAGACGTTTGTCCAACATGCGCTAATTACTGCGGTGTAGAATTTTCCTTACACAAAGAATTTTTTAAATACCTTAATTTTTATCTGAAGAACAAACTTTTCATATAAAAACTTTATGTCCTCTAAGGCTTTGCCATAGGCAATAAACCATTATCAAGATACAACATAAATTGCTTTTAATGTTTTTATACTCGTTAATATTGTTTTTTATAGTATTTGCCGTTTATATTTTTTTTATCGAGCCCAACCGGATTTCCATAAGCACGGTTCCGATAGTCAATGATGATTTATATGATCTTTTCCATGATAAAAAAATTGTCCATATTTCAGATCTGCATATTACCTCCATCGGCTATCGGGAAAATAAACTGATCAAAATGCTGAATCAAATTAATCCTGATATCATCTTTATAACCGGTGACTTTTTAATAGAGGGCAGGGATGAAGATTGTTGTATAAATGTTCTCCGGCAGATCAAAAAGCCGCCTTACGGAATTTTCGCTGTGTTGGGGAATACGGACATATATGAGAGGAACAGATTCATAAAAAAATTAAGCCATTTGGACATCAAAGTTTTAGAGAATACATATGAGCGTTTGGTTTTGAATGACAATGGTGGTCATTTATTCATAGTCGGAGTCGAAGAGCCCAATCTATCAAGATCAAAACTCAACTGGCTTTTGAGAAATGTTCCAAATAATTCACCAGTTATTATGCTTTCTCATTATCCGGATATTTTAGGAAATCATACCGATGCATTAACAATCAATCTGGAAAATGCAGAAGGGAGGGGAGTATCGGGCTGGGGTTGGCAGGATAATGCCTATTTCGCATATGATACGGGAATCGTTCGATTTGAAAAGGATGCACAACACATAATTCGAGTACAAAGAAGAGAAGATGGTGTAGCAATTGAGCGAATATGCTTGGTACCTGTTACCCGGGAAAAAACCCTTCCCAATGATAGTTATAGCGATAATCCATCGGGTAGTTTAATCTCTATGTATACAAAAGCTAATTCTCACTCCAATGAGATAATTACGATCAAGGCTGAAGTCATCTCCGATTCCAATATCTTCGGTTCATGGCAAAAAATTCAAGACCCAACTGCCGATTCTAACCTCGTCCTTAAGGATATACCGGACAGCGGAACTAAAACGGAATTTGCCTTACTGGATCCTGAGAACTATTTCGAAACCGCTTTTTATGCCAAAGGTGGTATCGAATATCATGTCTGGGTAAAAATGAAAGCCGAGAATGATTCAATTTCGAGTGATTCAATTTATCTTCAGTTCAATGATAGTATTAATCAACAAGGTGAACCAGTATACAGGATAGGTCAGTATGGTCAGCGGAACAGACTAAAGGAAATCGACTTAATCCTTGCTGGTCACACACATGGAGGGCAGGTCCGTCTCCCTGTAATCGGTTCTTTCAATATAGTGCCATCTCACAATATCAAATATGACATGGGCTTATTTAACAAACAGGGAACAACAATGTATGTGAATCGCGGCATAGGAACTACAATACTTCCAATCCGCTTTTTCTGCTCTCCTGAGATTACCATATTCAGATTCACGGAAAAGCACAAAGACTCCATACATGGGGACGTAAAAACAAACGAGATGTGACTGCTGATGCTGAAAATAGCAGAAGCTCTCGGGTAACTTTTTTTTGCATATGATGCTTGGGCAAAAAAGGTCCGTCCCCTGTCCCCGTGACAGATAAGTTTTGTCATTATACCCAACCGGAGATGTTCTTCCATGTGCGACCGACAACTGGAGTCTTTTCGATAATGTCTGCCCCTCGTGTAGCTTTTATTGCAGTGCCGAATATTCCTTGAATAAGGAATTCTTCACCTACTTCATCTATTATATAAAGTCTTCACTATCTTCACTGCTTAGTTCATCAAAGGCATGATGAAAAGTACAACAACGCTTAGCGTTTGGCTATCACAATGTTAAAAGATACCATAAAAACAAAAGAAGTACTGACCGTTTCTTGTATCATATTATTTGCTTTTGTAATTCGCATACCTTCTTTGACCCAGCCTTTAGGACCTGATCAAGGTATTATGTCCGTCATTGGGGAAGGTATTTTACAAGGCAAGCTGCCCTATAAGGATTATTGGGAAATGGGTTCACCGGGAATTTTTTTTACCTACGCCCTAATGTTTAAACTATTTGGTGTATCCATGATCGCGATACCCATAGCCGATGCTTTAGTATCGATGCTCACAACATTTCTAATTTTCCTTTTAGCAAACTCAATCTTTGACAACAAAGTCGGCTATACCAGTGCGTTGTTGTTTGCATTCTTTTCAAACGGTGTACGACTGGGTATGCATGCCGGCGGTGACATCGCATTTGGCACATTTTGGTACATATCTCAGCGGGAAACGTTTATGCTTCCTTTGATTGTCGCCAGTATCTATTTCATTATTGAGCCGGAAAAAGGATATAAAACTTCATGGAGACTTGTTTTATCAGGATTTCTGGCTGGGCTGACATTCGTCTATAAATTCCCGGGCATATTAATTCTTATTTGCCTTCTTTTATATATAAACATTGCTTTTCCGTTATCCAAAGGCCAAAAACCATTTATGGTTTTACTAAAGCAAAATTTTATGTTGATATTGGGATTTATCCTATCTTTAATACCCTTTGTCATATTCTTTTCCGCTAAAGGCTTATTGACCGAAATGAACGACATCATTTTCAAATATGTCTATTCTGTATACGGTCAGTTGGGGCATAACTATCTGGGAGTTATTAAAACGGGCCTTTCCCGGACATATTTTATCGCGATGGAACATTTTATCCTGTGGCTGTTTTTCATTACCTCCTCTGTTTTTATCATTGCAAATGAACGTATCAAAGAACATTTCCTTGTCATCGCTTGGGCAGTAGCCTCAATTTTGTTTGTTATAGCTCACAGAGAATTTTTCGGATATCACTATTTGCTCGTCCTGCCCCCTTTTTCTATATTGGCAGGTTATGGAATTATAAAAGCTTTGGGTCCTCGTTTTAATCTTCGTCAGATTTTTACCGTAGAATTAGGAAAAGCCTTTATCATCTTTGCCCTATTAGCCAATTTGCTTTTCTTTACAACGTTAAACTATATGCACTATACCAAGTTTTACTATTATATAACCGGAAAAATAAGCAAAGAAAGTTATTATAATTTTTTTAACGCCTATCCCAAACATGACTATTCTTTTCCAACTGATTATAAGGTCGCTCAATACATCAAAAGCCATACGAAATCCAATGACTTCATCTATGCTTTGGGAGGAATTGAAAGTGTTATCTATTTCTTGAGTAAGAGAAAATCACCCTCAAGATTCATTTTTTCATGGATTATATTTTCTGATAGCCATGGCCGAGTAAAACAGTGTGAAGAATATAGACAGGAATTATTGGCAGATCTCAAGAAAAAAAGGCCTAAGTATATCATTACGGTCCGTTCTTTAGAGACCTTTAAAAACTTTGTGGATATTTATGATTTTATAAAGAATGAATATGTACTGGAAAAGATATTTCCTGACGACAGGTTTGTATATGTGTACAACAAATATTAAGACAGAGAAATATAAGTATATTACGCTAGGACTTCTATTAGTGTTCACCATTCTGATTAGATTGCCCATTTTGATGGAACCCTGGGGTGGAGACCAAGCTGGTTTTGGACACATTGCAAAAGGAATGCTTGACGGCAAAGTGCCCTATAAAGATATGTATTCCCTTACTGGATATGGTGTGTTTTTCACATTTGCACTCTTTTTCAAACTATTTGGCGTAAATATGGTCTCGGTTCACATAGGTCATTTGCTCGTGTCATTATTATCGGTTACTCTTGTTTTCTGCTTGACTCATCATCTTTACGGTAGAAAAGCAGCCCTTATCGCTGCGTTCTGTTATAGCATTTTTTCAAACGGATTGGCTTTCAGTGGTTGTGGCTACGAGAATAAGAGCTTCTGGGGGACTTATTGGTACCTCTCACAACGGGAAGTTTTTATGGCGCCTTTGATTATGGGGGCCATTTTTCTGGCCATCATTGCTGAGAACAAAAAAGCGTTTTTCATATATTTTATTAGCGGCATTCTGATTGGATTAGCTGCTTTTTATAAGTTAACAGCCATTTTGGTCCTTTTTCTATTTATTATGTTTATTGTAAGCGATGAATTTATTTACGGTCAATTTGTAAATCTTAAGAAAGCTAGTGTGAGGATATCATGCCTATTATTGGGCTTTATCTTAATACAGTTACCATTTCTTTACTATTTTTGGGTCCATGATGCGTTAAAAGAAATGTATCAAGCGTTATTTGTACATTTGTCAGCTTATACAAAACTATCCAAGGGTCTTCGTGTAGAAACATTCTTTTCCGGACATTATTCAATTATGAGTGAGAATCTTGTCTTATGGTTATTTGCACTTATCTCTTGTCTTTACATTTTGTTTAAAAACAGGACCAGAAACAATATGTTCATTGTATTATGGTGTCTTTGTTCGTTATTCATGGTGTGGGGTCAGGGGAAGTTTTTTGGCTACCATTTTGTATTACTTGTTCCTCCTTTTGCTGTTTTAACCGGTTATGGCCTACCAAAATGTTTTAAAAATGGTTACGGATTAAAGGGCTTTTTTCTAAATAATCTCAAGGATATCAAAAAAACGTTTATGCTGGCAACGTTGTTTATGACAGCTGTGGCATTTGCAATATCAAACTATGACTATTATAAAATCCATGCTTTACATTTCCTTGGAAAAACATCTAAGATGCAGTATTATAGTCAGTTTAACGAATTTCCTATCCATCCCTATTCATTTCGATCAGATTATCAAATAGCACAATATATAATCGAAAATGGATCAAAGAGTGAAAAATTGGGGGTCATATTTTCAGCTGGAGATACGATTATTCACTTTCTCACTGGAATGGAACCTGCTACGAGATTTATTCAAAGCTGGTATCTCTTTTCTACAAATGAAACTCTCTCAAAGAACGAAATTACTATCAGCCTGCGTAATGAATTCATTGATCAGTTGATAACCTCGACACCGCAATTTATTCTTTGCGTTCATATGCCATTGAATGATATCGTTCAAGCCCCCTGTTTGGAAGAGGATCCAAATGTAAAAAGATTAAGTGAATTTATGCATACCAATTATCGCCTAAAAATATTTCCTGATAATCGTTTCTTGTATATAAGATTATAATTGCCTCTTAATTACATTTCTTAACATTGTATTTTCTCTTTATACATTCGAATTGGCATTATCGCCTTAATCAGAATTCCCCAGGATTTAAGAGCGGTTGTTAAAATGCTTGAATGCAGCATAGGGGTCATGGCTTTTAATGAGCAAGCCAATATCGGCTTTTTGTTGGAATCCCTATTAAGGCAGCGCCTTTGCACATGCAAGATTATCAAAATAGCCGTTGTGACCAGTGGGAGCACGGATAATACGGTACCAATAGTGGAATCCATCGCTAAGTACCATAGTATTGTTGAGCTAATCGTTCAGGAAAGGCGCGAGGGGAAAGCTTCGGCTATTAACCTTTTTTTATCAAAAGCAAAAGGCGATATTGTCGTAATTGAAAGTGGTGACACCATTCCTGAAAAAGATACAATAGAGAACTTATTATGCCCATTCCATGATCCAAAAGTTGGTATGACAGGTGCACATCCAATTCCAGTAAACGTCAGTAACACATTTATGGGATTTACAGTTAACCTTTTTTGGCAGTTGCATCATGAGTTGGCCCTAAAACATCCCAAGCTGGGAGAGCTTATTGCGTTTAGAAATATTGTTCATGAAATGCCTAAAGATACCGCCGTCGATGAGGCCAGCATTGAAGCCATTATTACCAAAGCAGGATATCGAATTCATTACGCGAGAGACGCTATTGTGCGGAATAAAGGGGCGGAAACTGTCAGGGATTTCCTTAAACAAAGACGTCGAATAATAGTGGGCCATAAACATCTGCAAATGACACGGGGTTATATGGTAACTACAATGAAAACCGGGAATCTGTTTGGCCTTTTTAATCGACTCCTAAGAGATATGTCGTGGAATTTTACAACTGTTTTCTGGACGTTCGGGGCGGTTTTCCTTGAGCTACTTGGGAGATTGCTGGGCGATTACGACTACTACATCAGAAAGAAAAACCCATTTGTGTGGGATATCGCTAACTCAACTAAGCATCTAAAAAATGATCAGACTCATTCCTAAAATCCCAGCTTACCAGATGTTTCGACAATTTGGATTTCCCAAGTTATACCCTCTCAATTTAACTGTTAGCGTAACTTATCAATGCAATTCAAGGTGTAAAACCTGTAATATTTACAAAAAGAGCGTTTCAGAATTTACATTAGAGGAATTTGAAAGTACTTTTCGATCTATAGGTTCTGTTCCTTATTGGTTGACTGTGAGTGGTGGTGAACCGTTTCTAAGAAAAGATATTGTGGATATTTGCAGGAGTGCCTATGAAAATTGTCAGCCCGGAATCATAAATATACCGACCAATGGTATTTTGTGTGATATAATCCCTGAAAAAGTGGAACATATTGTACAAAATTCACCCGATGCTGAGATCATCATTAATCTTTCCATCGATGAAATAGGTGAAAAACATGATGAAATTCGGAATGTGAAGAACAATTTCCTCAAAACAATTAAGACCTTCAAGAGGCTAAGAAGGTTGCGGTATCCAAACTTAACTATTGGAATTCATACGGTCATTTCTAAGTACAATGTCAACAACTTTAGTAGAATCTATCAGGAATTAAACAAGCTGAATCCTGATTCCTATATCACTGAGATTGCTGAAGAACGTGTTGAATTAGGAACCATAGGTCAAAAAATCATGCCACATATAGAAGATTATTCTAAAGCAATAGATTTTTTATCCCAGAGAATCAAGGAGCAGCCATACGAGGGAATCTCCACTATTACACAGGCCTTTCGTATTCACTATTATGATTTGGTCAAGAAAACTCTAAAAGAGAAAAGGCAGATCCTGCCCTGTTATGCAGGATTTATTTCTGCCCAGATAGCTCCTGATGGTAATGTATGGCCCTGCTGTATTAAGGCCGAAAGCATGGGTAATCTAAGGGAAGTAAACTATGATTTTAAAAAAGTATGGTTGTCTAATGAGGCGAAAAAGTTGAGAAAGCCCATCCGAGAAAAACGATGCTTTTGCCCTTTGGCCAATGCTAGCTATACGAATATGCTTGTTTCTTTTGGAACGATGGCCGGTGTCATTAAAAATATTGCAGAAGCCAAGGTAAGAAAATATTTCTAAAGCCAATCATTCCAATATTCCAATATCCCACTGCACCAATTGTGGAGAGACGTAGAACTAATTTCCTTCTTAGCATCTGCCAGTTATGATTTTTCATAATAAAATAAGATTAGAGAAAATATCTTTAGATATCCAAAGATTTAGGGGAATTACTACCAATTTTAAATTTGTGCTCATCTCTGATCTACATATCTCCAAATTAGGCTATCGCGAAAAAAACCTCGTTTATATGGTAAATCGAGAACAACCTGATGTTATCCTAATTACTGGCGATTTGGTACAAAATTATAAGAATGATTTCTTGGCCAGCATTCAAACATTGCAGAAGTTAAAAGCCAAATGCGGAATATTTACAGTTTTAGGTAATGCTGACCATACGTTTAACCCCATTCAACATTTCAATAATTTTGTTAATAGCCTAAGAGATATTAATGTGACCTTATTAAATAATCAACATATTAAATTGAAGCTTAATGGGAAAACTCTCTATCTTGCTGGTGTGGACGATCCCTTTTATCATTTTGATAACTTTGACGAAGCTATCAAAGGGGTTCCTTTGGGGGCACCAACTATACTGTTAGCTCATTCTCCCGATATTCTGTTTCCTCGCACAGAGGCCATGGTTATCAATCTATTAGATTCTCCTATAAAAAGAGACCACTTCAAAGAATGGGGATGGAAGGATAGTACCCATTTTAGTCCGGAAGATGGGAATGTTTATTTTCAAAATGATGGCACCCATACCATTAGGGTTCAAAGCCGCCAGGATGGTGTCTCACTTGATACTATTCTCTTGAATCCTTACGACGATATTGATGCCATGTTTAGGGCAAGGGATTTTGAACAAATCAATCATTTACTTACAACTAACAAGATCCTAACCAAATATCCAGACTTAGTTATTATTTCCGCCTCTGACGTTAATAAGAATAATACATATGGGAAATGGACAAAAAGACACGATATCTCGACGCTATTCAATTTTCGTTTAGATGATTTACCCTCTTCAAAGAAATGGCATTTTCAGCCATTGATAAACCCGAAGGACTACTTTGATACCAGATTGCTTGCAAAAAAAGATATCAAATATCACATTTGGGTCCGCATGAAGGCCTATAATGGAAATCCAAAAAACGATTCAATCTATTTGCAATTTAACGATTCGGTAGATAAATATGGGGGAGACAAATATCATATCGGTAAGCCTTCCTGTTCCAAGGATAGGCTGAAAGATGTAGATTTAATCTTGACCGGCCATACCCATGGCGGGCAGATCAGGATACCCTTTTATGGACCTATTGCTACCATGACTTCACTTGGGAAAAAGTATGCCTCTGGGCTGTATCATGCGGGTAAATCAATACTTTATGTATCGAGAGGTATTGGTACCAGTGTTTTGCCCATACGGTTCTTCTGTCGGCCCGAAATAACTGTTTTTTATTTTAACAAATGACGTATCAACCTCCATAAAGGTAAGAAAAATATGGCAGTTTATTTTGATGAAGTGACAAGATATCATCGACCTTTGATTCAGGCCTCCATTATGAAAGCCGTTGATGAGTTAAAAATTAACCTGGAAGGAAAAAAGACCGCCTTTATAAAGGTCAATATTGTACGTCCAGCCAGACCTAATTCCTGTGTTGTAACGGCACCGGTTGTAGTGGAAGCTTTAATAAATGTTCTAAGGTACTTTGGGTTGGAGCGGATTACCATTGGTGAGGGCCCAGCTGCAGGAGTGAATGTAGACACAGCTTTTAAAACATCCGGTTATCTGCATTTGGCCCAGAAGATGAAGGTTCGCTTATTAGACATCAACAAAGCTAAAAAAGTAAAAAAGAAGTGGGATAACGGGTTCTTAGAGCTACCATCCGAATTATTGGAAAGTGACATTTACATGAATGTACCAAAGATGAAAACTCATTTTCATACCGGGGTGACCCTGTCGATAAAAAATCAGCAAGGCCTTCTTACTCCGGAAGCGAAGAAGGCTAATCACAGAGAATTCGACCTTTATCAAGCGCTAATATCCATAGCAAAAGTTATCCATCCGGATATGATACTTATTGACGCAATTGATTCCATGGAGGGGGAAGGTCCGACCAAAGGTAAGAAAAAGCGAACCGAAGTAATGGTATACGGAGACAATATGTTTGAAACCGATATTGCGTGTTGTCATTTTATGGGGGTGTCGCCTTCTCAGATCAAATACCTTTATTATCCAATCAAAGAAGGACTAGTTGATTCTGAGCCGGAAATTAGAGGGAAAGCCTTTGCTAATCATCGTACCCGTTTTGAGATGCCAAGTCCGAAACCGAAGCAAATATTGAATTTCTACTCCTGGAAAAACTACAGAGCTTGTGCAGAAGATGAGCATAGCTTTGAAGAAGCGATTCATCTTGCGCTGGTAAATCCAAAATATTGGTTCACATTCTTTCCAAAATTTCTATATTTCGTTCTTTTTAAAAGGTTTGACCTCTTGAGAGGTAAAAAGGCCAAGATTCCTGAACAAGCCGGTCGTATTCTCTGCATTGGTGATTGTTCCCGAAAAGTTGCAATGGAAAACGATAGCTATCATGTTCAAGGCTGCCCTCCAAAACCCAAAGACATTTTAGAAACGATATCACGAATGAAGTTAAATGAGTAACTATGGCCCACATCGAGCCAGGTTTAAAGCTATTCTCATAAAGGAAGATTATTATCAAAACGGATATGGATTATCTTGTTTCAATTACAAAAGTTGAACGTACTATTGAGGATGCCGTGATAAAGTCTATTCAACTGGTAGGAGGGATGGAATCCATTGTAAACAAAGGAGACAAAATTTATTTGAAGCCCAATTTTGTGGCACCACGAGATTCATCTACAGGAGTAACAACAGATTTCGAAATCATTCGTGTCGTGGCAGAAGAAGTCCGTCGCTGTGGCGGCACTCCAATCCTGTTCGAAACACCGGCTATCGAATTCGAAAAAGAGAGAGTCTATGACGTACTGGGTGTTTATGATTTTGTCCATAAGCATCAAATTCTTTTCCTCAATGACTTTGAAGATTTGCTAAAAGTGCCTGTGCCGAAAGGCAAAGTGCTCAAATCAATCAAAATACCACGGATTCTTCAGAATGCTAAAATCATCAATCTCCCTAAACTAAAAACTCACGTTTCGGCTAAGATGACATGCGGCATGAAGAATTTAATTGGTCTGTTACCAGATTCGGAAAAAAGAAAAGTTCATATTCGAGGTGTTCATGCATCTATTGCAGATATATGCAAAGTTTTACATCCGGTCTTAACCGTAGTCGATGCTATCACCTGTTTAGAAGGGGACGGTCCCACCTATGGGGATCAAGTTGACTTGGGATTAATTGTTTCAGGCAAAGATATGGCCTCTGTTGATAAAATATGTAGTCAAATTATTAGCCTTCCATGGGAAGCAGTGAAGTATATTCGCTTGTATAATGCTGACATAAAACGGGGACAACTCCGTGTGGTTGGTGAGGCCCTTGAGAACATCAATGTCCGTTTTAAAATACCTTACAAAAGTGCTTTCTATCATATGAGTACCAGAATAACGCATATTCTTGATGTGCTATTCTCGAGGATTTTTTATCAGCATTTCAACCAATTTCTGTACAGCACTGGCTATATAGGTACAAACCCTAAGATAATAAAGGATAAGTGCAATAAATGTGGTGATTGTTTAGAAGCTTGTCCTGTAGGGGGTGTCTTAAATATCGTTACTTGTGAGGTGAACTACAATAATTGTATCCGATGTTTGAACTGTTATTCTGCCTGCGGGCAGCAAGCACTAATTGTAAAGGGAGTTTCTCGACCAGAAAGGTAGATTCAAATCATTTTGATTAAGCCGACGATAAATCTTAAACAACTTCTATGCATTCCTTCTTATATAATTGAGGGAACAATGTATAGGCTTGCAGGATTCTTATTTTCACCCAGACCAAAGTTCGTCTGTTTCCCAATCACCTTCCGATGTAACTCTCGATGTCAAATGTGCAATGTGTGGCAAAACCCTGACTCCATAGAGGAAATGGATCTAAAGAAAATTGGCGAAGTTTTCTCTAACCGACTATTTAGAAAAGTCGAGGAAATGGTATTGCATGGTGGCGAGCCCACTCTTAGAAAGGACATAAGCGATATATATAATATTGTTATTCGTTCCTGTCCAAATCTAAAAAAGATCACTACTAGCACGAATGGAATAAAACCTGATCTTGTTAAAAGGAGAGTTAAGGAAATATTATCTGTGGTAAAATCGACCAAAGTTAAACTAACATTTACTGTATCCATTGACGGTCTGAAGGCTGCGCATGAAACAATTAGAGGTATTAAAGGTGGCTTTGATAACGCAATTGAGACCCTTCAACTTCTTAAAGAATACCGAAACAACTACCCCATTGAGGTCCAAATAATAACGGTAATTCAGCCGCAAAATTTACGAGATTTGGAACAATTGGAAAGCCTGGCGCACGAATATGAAGTTGGCATAATATTTCAACCTCTAATGATTGATTCTTTCTATAATAATACCCTATCTGATCCTCGATTACAATTTTCCAATGATCAGATTAATGAATATCGAAGATTCATAAGAAATAGGTTGTCCAAAGGAAATGATGCTAAAAGCCTTTATTGGACAAATTTATTAGAGATGATGAATGGGGGGAAGAGAACGGTTCCTTGCGCCTATGACAGATATGTCCTATCACTGTATCCCACCGGTGAGGTACTACCGTGTTCAAAGAAAGATTGGATTCGGTTTGGCAATGTATACGCAGACTCGGTAGATCAGATATGGTTCAGAAAGGATTCCAAGGCTATCAGAAAAAGAATGAAAAAAGATGTTTGCCCAAACTGCGACTTCTATTGTGGGGCCGAATACTCTCTAAGAAAAGAGTTTTTCACGTACTTCCAGTACCAAGTAAAAGAAAGACTATCCTCATTCTTTGTTTATAAAGCAAGATAACATCGCAATCATGAGAATTTTAGCCCAATATCAAAAAGGGGAACTGTTTTCGTTTTGTGCATTATTTGAGGATGATACTGTGGAGAACTATTGAATATTCTTGGTGATTTTCTGGACGGTGGCTATGAAATGCCAAATACATGTCTTAAGAAAGGATCATAATAATATTGTTTGAGTCTATTTCTACCTTTTTCCCGGCATTAAATGAGGAAGGTAACGTAGCAAAGCTGACCCAGGACCTATTAGGAATTCTTGGTTCAACTTTCCAGCGTTATGAAGTCATTATAATTAACGATGGCAGCACTGACAATACCAAACAGATAGCAGATGACCTGTGCAGGAAGAACAACGGATTTGTAAGGGTCGTTCATCATGGCCGTTGCAGGGGTTATGGGAAGGCTTTACGCGCGGGTTTTAGGGCGGCAAGATATGATCTAATCTTTTATACAGACGGTGATAATCAATTTGATATGGATGACCTCCATATGGCACTGTCTCTGATTGACGGCAGTGATATCGTCGTAGGTTATAGGCAAGGCCGAAAGGACTCAACACACCGTCTTTGGCTGTCCAAAGGCTATAATCTGTTAGTCCGAATCCTGTTTGGATTAAGATTAAGAGACATTGATTGTTCTTTTAAATTGTTTCGACGAACGGCGCTGGACAAAATCTCCATAGAATCCCGTGGTTATTTCATTGATACGGAGATAATGGTGAAGGCAAAAAGAGAGGGGCTTGAAATAAGGCAATTCAGCGTGAAGCACCTGCCAAGGACTTCTGGCGCGTCCAAGGTGAAAATGTTACATATTTTTTCAACACTTTATGAAATTATTAGGCTCTGGAAGAAGTTGTGTTGACAAAAAGGACACAAAAGGTCAAATGAGAATTCTACTGGTCAATCCATCCATCGCAAAAGAGGAAGTTTACTCAAAATATTCAGTGGGGGCTCCCAGCTTACCTCCTCTGGGATTGTGTTATTTAGCGGCTGTTCTGTTAAGAAGGGGTCACGAAGTAATCATCCTGGATTGTGCTGCTGAACAAATTCCCATTTCTCAGTTAAAAAGGAAGGTACATGAATTTCTTCCCGATCTTGTGGGAATAACTTCAACAACCGTATCCTACGCAGCAGCCAAAAGGGCCCTCAATACCATAAAGGAAACAAACCGTGAAATCATAACAGTGTTGGGGGGGGCACATATAAGCGCCCTTCCTTCTGCAACTATGGAGGAGTGCAAATATATCGATGTCGGTGTGGTGGGAGAGGGGGAATTTACCTTAGCAGAGATTGTAGAGCGGTTGGTGAACAAAGATTCCCTGACTGATGTGGCCGGCGCGCTTGTAAGACACGACGGACGAATAATAGGGAATAAACCCAGGAAGCCTGTAAGCAACTTGGACAAGATTCCTTTTCCCGCACGACATTTACTCAAAGATTTACGATTATATTCACACACTCCTTTTAGAGGCGGCAAATTTATGACGACAATGATTACCAGCCGTGGGTGCCCTTTTAGCTGCGCCTATTGCGATCAATCTGTCTTTGGCAGGAGTTGGAGGTCCCATAGCCCAGGATACATAGTCGAAGAAATGCTGCTATTAAAGAAGAACTATAACATAGATTTTGTTTCATTTGAAGATGATAACTTTTTGCTTTCTAACGCACGTGCAATGGATATCTGCGATAGGATGACACAGGCCTCTTTGGATATTTCGTGGTCCTGTCTGGGGCGCGCGAATGAAGTAGATGGAGAACTTCTTCCGCTGATGAAAAGGGCCGGATGCAAGAACATTTATATCGGAATCGAGAGTGGTTCTCCTCGAATCTTGAAACTCATCAATAAAAAGATGAGTATTGAGGAAACCAGAAAAGGCATTAGCCTGATAAAGGATTTTGGGATCAAGGTAACGGGGTCCTTCATATTTGGATTACCCACTGAGACAAAGAAAGATATACAAAGAACAATTGATTTGGCTTTATCACTTCCGCTTGATGGTATTACTTTTTTTACGTTTACCCCTTTCCCCAACACGCCGCTTAGAGAGTTGGCTTTTCAGCACGGGAAGGTCAGCCCGGAATGGGAACATTATTCAGGTCACCCAAGTGCATTGCCATTCTTGCCAAACGGGATCAGCAAGGAATATCTTTTGGGGGTTCAAACAAAAGCATACAGGCAATTTCTTCTCAGACCGGGTTATATATTAAGACACTTAGGTACCTTTTGGAACCGGAGGGCCGTTGGGAATGGTATAAGATTTATTAAAGCCTTGCTACCCGGATAAGGTGAGGAAATAGGCTTTCTGTTTACAAGTTAATATTGCCATGTGTGGCCTCTATGTGGGAGAGCGAAGATTTCTCAAATACCCTGTACGACTGCGTCCCGTTGGCGGTGACTCCTTCGGTTTCAACCTACAGGGTTATGGGTTTATGAAAATACAGAACAATAATGTTGGATAATAGAGAGGTCTCAGAAAAAGGACGGGTTCAAGAATGGAAAAGGAAACAAGTCCTTCCCATATTATGGTCGATGTAGTCATACCTGTTTTGAATGAGGCTCTTGTCTTGGAACAAAGTGTTGACTTCGTACGACAGTTTCTGACCAAGAAAGTCCCGTATAACTGGACCATTGTTATCGTGGACAACGGTTCCATTGACGGCACTTTTGAGATTGGCCGGACCCTTGCAGAAAAGTTCGAGGACGTGACATTTATCCATTTGAGAGAAAAGGGTCGAGGACGAGCTCTTAGAGAAGCATGGGGAGTTAGCACCGCGGATGTTGTTTTGTATACTGATGTAGATCTTTCCACAGAATTGGGTGCCTTATCTAAACTAATTAACGCGGTGGTTCGGGAGGGTTATGATATTGCCATTGGATCACGATTGGCTCGGGGAGCAAGGGCCAAAAGGTGTTTCAAAAGAGAGATTACTTCGCGGGTATACAACCTATTTGTTAAATGTATTTTATTAACTAAATTTACGGACGCACAATGTGGATTCAAGGCCGTAACAAGAGAGATTGTTGACAAAGTAGTGCCACAGGTGAAAGACCAATCTTGGTTTTTTGATACCGAGCTTCTTGTTCTGGCAGAAAAACAGGGATTCAAGATCAAAGATATCCCGGTGACTTGGATCGAAGATGATGACAGCCGAGTAAAAATTATTGCCACGGGGTGGGAGGACATCAAAGGCGTGATTCGACTTTGGTGGTTACTTTTGATGAATCACGGGGCGAAATCGCTAATATATCCCAATAGGTCGCTGAATGAAGATACTGTTAGTAAATCCATGCCAGGTATACCTGGTAAATAGGCGTGGCAAAATCTATAACAGGGTGTGGCCGCCACTGGAATTGGCGAATTGTGCGGCTTTATTAGAGCGTCAAGGCCACAGAGTTCAAATTACCGATGCCAACGCTCTTAGGCTTTCCCCACAAAAAATTGGCAAGATCGCCATTGATTTCGACAAGGTCTTCATCTGTTCATCCAGCTTGGACCGTTGGCAATGCCCCAATCCAGATTTGGAGCCGTTTTTGAACACTGTCGCCAGTGTAAGGAAATTTACGGATGAGTTTTTTATCATTGGGCCTCATGGTACGGTGAGACCAAAAGAACTATTGGAAGTCACTCAGGCCAAGGCCGTTGTACGCGGCGAACCCGAATTGAAAGTAGCGGAAATCTGTAAGGGAAAGCAACTGGCTGATATAAAGGGAATAGCCTTTCGAGAAAACGGCAGCATGGTGCTTACCGAAGAGGCGGAGCCCGTTGATTTAAACGATTTGCCCATGCCGGCCTTTCACTTATTGCCCATGGAGAAATATTTCTATGAAGTCCTGGGCTCAAGATTAGCAGTGCTTGAAGGCTCACGGGGATGCGCTTCTAGCTGTACCTTCTGTCTCTTGAAGATGTACGGAAAGGGAGTCCGAAGGAAATCCATACCCAAACTTGTGGCTGAAGTTGAGTATGCTATTTCAAGATTTGGGGTAAAGACTTGCTACTTCATGGACCTAGAGTTTACCGTTTTTCGCGAAGGCGTTCTTGAGCTCTGTGATTATCTCATTAAGAAGCAATATGATTTCCGTTGGACGTGTCAAACGAGATTCGACTTAATTGATGAGGATTTACTCAGAAAAATGAGAAAGGCAGGATGTTGTTTAATCCACTTTGGTGTCGAGGGGGGTACGGATGAACTCTTGAGAAAAGTGAATAAGAAAATGACAATTCGGCAAATTGAAGAGAACATGCATATGGTGCATCGAGTTGGAATCGCTTCTGCCTGCTTCTTTATTCTGGGATTTCCAGGCTTGAATAGGTTTGAGATCCAACAAACTATAAGATTCGCTAAGCAGTTGAACCCTACTTATGCCTTGTTCCACATAGCGATCCCCTATCCGGGTACGGTACTTTATGACGAAATTCAAGGTGGTGAACGACAAGTATATAGTAAGGAGCTATTTCCGGAAGCCTGTTTAAAAGAAGAAGAACTGGAAAGACTGAAAAGGTTGATCAGGAATGCTTATGCAGGGTATTATTTGAGGCCACAATACATTGCTTCGAGATTGTCAAAGGGTGATTTTCAATCCCTTTTCCGACAAGTCAAGCTCTTTTTGGGATTTCTCCGATCAAGGTGAGAGAGAGGTCCATAACTTCGAAAGCAGAGTCCTCTTGGCCGGATAATTACAGCCTCGCCTGCGTTATTATGACGGTCACCAAAAACAGAAAGATAGAGGCATAAAACACTGCATCGAGCTACATAAAGGCAGAAAAGGGTCAAAACAAGTGGTAGATTATGTTAGCATATTCTGTTAAGAATTCTCGTAAACAGGATTGGGTAATTGCATTTTGCCTGTTCACGCTTTGCCTGGTCACAAGAATTCCTTTTGCCAGTAATATGATTTTTGAAGGTGATTCGGCCCGATTCGCCCTGGCGATGGAACAGTTTGATGTGGCACAGATGCGGCCCCATGCTCCAGGATATATCTTGTACGTCGCATTGGCCAAACTGGCAAATCTTTTTATTCACGATGCCTGTGTCAGTTTGGTGGGGGTAAGTGTGGTGTCGAGTGCTTTCACCGTCCTGCTTCTCTACTTTTTGGCCAAAGAGATGTACGGCCTCGCAAATGGTATCATTAGCAGCTTGCTTCTTGTCAGTTGTCCGTTATTTTGGTTCAACGGAGAAATGCCATTCACCTATTCATTGGAGGGTCTGATCAGTGTTATCTTCGGTTTAAGTTGCTATAAACTACTCGTAGGAAAAAGGAAATGGCTGCTCGTTTCAGCTGTTGTACTCGGACTCGCTACAGGCGTTCGACAAAATATGTTCATTATGTTTTTACCTTTATGGCTATATGCAATCAGAAAAGAGCCCATTAAGCACATTGTGATTTCGGTATTTGTTTTCGGGATGACCTGTTTGCTCTGGTTTATCCCCATGATAACACTCACGGGAGGACTACAAAAATACTTCACTGCTCTGGATGCCCAGTTCAAAACAATGGTATTACACCCGTCTCCTTTTCTTTCCCAGATTCAGGTACGTGGTAAAATCTTAGCGGGATTTGTAATTTATAGCCTTATGTTAGGGATAATACCGATGATCTACTTTGTGGGTCAGTTATTCCAAATATCTAAGATCGTGGAAGATGTTAGACTCAAAATGATATGCCTATGGTTTTTCCCAGCGGTTCTTTTCTTTATTGGGCTGAATGTGTTCAATCCCGGTCATGTTGTGGTTATTCTCCCTGCCCTATTCATATGCTTGGCTGAGTCAGTGAAGGGATTGGCACAGGATTTGGACGAGGGTGTAAAAAGAACACTAAGGGATCGCTCTTCCAATTTTGTGGTATTTCTAAGAAGACTGTTTTCGCAAAAAATGATTCTTGTCTTATCTGTGATTTTATTACTATTGGTTAATGTTTACACGTTTTTATTCGATGATAATCAAGTTTCCTATGCGGCCATTGAAAGAGGAGAGCGGCGTTTGGGTGAGCTCATCAGACTGACCAGAGAAAATTGTGAACCTGACAAAAGTATGATTCTCACTTTTTTTTACAGTACGCAAGCTGGGTACTATCTTCCGGATTACTTGGTTTATTGCCCGTTTCCATTGATGTTCAGTAATTCTGAAGTCCCCATTGAAGCGCAAGAAGTATATATTACCTTTCGGCACCAAACCTCACCCAAGTTCTATTGGGTTCCGAGAGGTTTTAAGATCGAACCAATTACATTGCCTGATGGCATCAATACAATTGTTTTATGGGAAGAAGAAATTGCTAAATACTATCGGCAATCGGGCTCGCCCATTAAAGAAATAACTGACAATCACGCAAAAGCACGCATATATTTAATTAGGGTAGAGCCGGGACAAAAGATTTATTATAAATATCATTATTTATGCGTCAAATAGAAATGGTATGCGATCTGATAGATAGCTAATAGTTCATCCTTTTTTTTGCAACCAGAGGATTTATGAGAAAGAAAATTGAGAAAATACTTCTTATCCAACCGCCTCTAACTACGCACACTGACTTGAGTAGTGAACCCAAGGGCGTCCATCCTCCTATTGGATTGGGATATATCGGAGCAGTTTTGGAAAGAGATTACCAAGTCCAAATAATAGATTCCGTTGTTGAAGGTTATGAAACGGAAGTTCAACTCGATCGAAATCTAATCCGTTATGGTCTTACTTTTGATGAAATTGAAATGAGAATAGAATCGTTTCAGCCAAATGTCGTAGGCGTTTCCAATCTCTTTTCGTCAGGCTTTAGAGAAGCCCTTGAAGTTTGTTCATTAGTAAAAAAAATCGATCCAGGAATTATCACGGTTATTGGCGGACCTCACCCTTCGGCTTTGCCAGAAGAGGTGCTTCAGCATAAAGAGATAGATTTTGTAGTAATAGGTGAAGGCGAGTATAGTTTCAAAGGCTTATTGAGAAGTATGGAGAGTGGAGATTTTTCCCAACTTGATGGGATAGCCTCCGGTGATAATGGAAAAGTGCAGGTAATTCAAAAAACCAAATTTATTAATAATCTCGATGAGCTGCCATTTCCAGCAAGACATCTCCTGCCCA
>PVMS01100720.1_pt1 | contig 22450 bp, 25 predicted proteins | sample 1853461 | NCBI WGS metagenome assembly PVMS01 (sample SAMN08582032, study PRJNA380276) | Marine sediment metagenome, whole genome shotgun sequencing project. | isolation source: ocean sediment barecode stripped | collected 2017 | reverse complement strand
GCCTGCTGAACTTCAAACTCTTCACGGCTGACCAGGTCCAGCTTTCCAAGGCCGGTACGCAAAATCGACTGAAAATTCTGCTCGAGGTCATCTCGAACAGACTTCAACCCCTGTGGCACGACTTCGGCCAGCATGTGCGCGAGTTTATCTATGGCGTCGTTGGACATGTGCACTTGATACCGCAGTCCGCCACAAAACACCAGCTGCATAGTGTGGCTCTGTGTGCATTTTCAGCACCTCCCCATATTGATGCAGCGACCCTTATTGCTGCACCACATCAGTGCAACCTTTCGCTTGGAATGATCTTAACACATTGTTTTTGTTTGTATTTTCGAAGTTGGCACGCTTGCTGCACCTAACTGATTCGAAGTGCATCGCCGATTTGGTTGCACGAGCAATGTAATGACACGAGGACATATCTGATGACACCGCTACGACTTTTCTTTTTCTCTGTTCTGTTAATGACCGCTCATTCGGTGAGGGCCGACTGGTCCGCCAATATCGGCTGGGCGAGTGACTATTACTACCGCGGTATTTTGCAGAAGTCCTCCTCCGCGTCCGGTGGCATTGATTTCGAGCACGGTGGCTTTTATGCCGGCGTCTGGGGGGCTGATGTTGGTGAACTAACCGGCGACGGCCTGGAAATAGACGGCTACTTTGGCTACAGCGGCGCAATAGGCGAGCTCACCTATGGTGTCGGTTTTACCGGCTACTACTACACCGGCGACTTCGACGATACCTACCAGGAAATCAACCTGAGCGCCGGATACAGCTTTGTCACGCTGGACGTGTCTCTCGGCCAATACAACAACTTCGGTGGCCCAACCACCGATTACCGCTTTTACTCGCTGACGCTAGAGAAAAACGGCTTCTACGGTAAATACGGCACGTTCGATCAGGATTTCGAAGGGGCTTATTTCGAGGCGGGTTATGGCACCTCCATCGCCGACTTCGATGTCACTTTCAGTGCTCTTTATTCTGATGAGAATCTTGTTGGTGACGCGACTGAAGCGCTGATTTTCACTATCGGAAAAACCTTCGATCTGAATTAGTAAACAGGGGAACCGTCATGAAAATGATCACGGCAATTATCAAACCATTCAAGCTCGACGACGTACGCCAGGCTGTCGCAGATATCGGCATTCAGGGCATCACTGTGACCGAGGTGAAGGGCTTTGGCAGGCAACGAGGTCACACAGAGCTGTATCGAGGTGCGGAATACGTTGTCGACTTTTTGCCAAAGGCGAAAATCGAACTGGCAGTCGCTGACGGAATTCTGGAACAGGTAACAGAAGCAATCGCCGAGGCAGCTCGCACCGGCAAAATTGGCGACGGCAAAATATTCGTCACTGAACTCATTCAGGCCATACGCATTCGAACCGGGGAAACCGGCTCGGAAGCGGTTTAACTTCAGGGGACACCCAATGCAAGACGTAACACAAATCGCGGGGCAGATTGCTGAACTCAGCTACGCCCTGGACACACTATATTTCCTGGTAATGGGCGCACTTGTCATGTGGATGGCGGCTGGATTCACAATGCTTGAAGCCGGGCTGGTACGCGCGAAAAATACCGCTGAAATTCTTACCAAGAATGTCGGCCTGTATTCAATCGCCTGCATCATGTACATGCTGTGTGGCTACAGCATCATGTATCCGGGCGAGATCGAGGGTGCGATATTCGGCAGCCTCGGAACCTTTGGCAGCGGGTTGCTTGGCAGTTCCGACAACACCGCTGCGGAAGTAATCGCGAGTGGCGGCGACACCTATTATTCGAACCTGTCGGACTTTTTCTTTCAGGTTGTTTTCGTTGCTACCGCCATGTCCATCGTGTCCGGTGCAGTTGCCGAGCGAATGAAACTATGGTCATTCCTTTTGTTTTCGATCGTGTTGACCGGCTTTATCTACCCCGTCCAGGGCTTCTGGAAATGGGGCGGCGGCTGGCTGGAGCAACTGGGCTTCCAGGATTTTGCCGGCTCCGGCGTTGTCCACTTATGCGGGGCTGCCGCAGCATTTGCAGGCGTGCTCTTGTTGGGCGCACGCAAAGGTAAATATGGATCAAAAGGCGAGATTTTTGCCATACCCGGTTGCAATTTGCCGTTGGCGACGCTCGGCATGCTGATTTTGTGGCTGGGATGGTTTGGCTTTAACGGTGGCTCGGAACTCCGGGTATCCGATGTCAGCGAGGCCAATTCCGTTGCACTGGTATTTGTAAACACGAACATGGCAGCAGCCGGCGGCCTGGTGTTTGCCCTGTTGCTGTCGCAATTCTGGTTCGGCAAAGCGGATCTGACCATGGCATTGAACGGCGCCCTGGCCGGTCTTGTTGCAATTACGGCGGAGCCATTGGCACCGACGCCTCTGGGTGCGACCCTGATCGGTGCAGTCGGAGGCTTGCTGGTGGTCGGATCCATTGTTGCACTCGACAAACTAAAGGTAGATGACCCTGTTGGAGCGATTTCAGTACACGGCGTTGTTGGTATGTGGGGCCTGCTGGCGGTGCCCATTTATAATGAAAAAGCTGAACTGTGGATTCAGGTTGTTGGCCTGTTATCGATATTTTTCTGGGTATTCCTCAGCAGCTTGCTGGTCTGGGCAGCAATCAAATACACCATCGGAATACGCGTGGATGCCGAGCATGAGTATGAGGGCGTGGATCTGAGCGAATGCGGCCTGGAGGCCTATCCGGAATTTACTAACGCAGATTAGGTATAATGCGGCAGGTGGGGCGGGCATGGCGACATGCCCGCCTTTTTTCGTGATTTCGGACACAAATTCGCCTGTGATAAGCATCACAACAATGCTGGAATCGGCATGATCTAATACATTATGGTTCAATGCCTTATTGACGAGGCATCCCGATTCCACTGGGACCGACGACAAAGGACTGCGACAATGCGCTATTTAACCATTACAGCCACGCTGATTCTGTCAGTTGCTATGGCGAGCGCCGCAACTGCCAGCGAAATCTATAAATGGACGGACGAAGATGGCAACGTCCACTACACCGATACGCCGGTAAACGAGTCGTCAGAGCGACTGAATATCGTTTCAAGATCGACCGACAATGACCGCGTGCAGACACAGACACAGGCACGCCTCGATCACCAGAGTGCAGCCGCAGAAGCGGCAGCCAATGCCCCGGCCGGACCGACGCGGGAAGAACTGTACGCAGAGAAAAAGAAACGAGACGAAAAGTGCAGCATGTACCGGGCGCGCCTGACCAAGTTCACACAGTCACGGCGCCTGTATCGCGAAGACGAATATGGTGAGCGTGCATACCTGGACGAAGCCGAAACGCAGAAGACCAGGGACAAGGCCGAAGAAATGGTCCGGGAATACTGCGACTAGCCGCAACCTTTCAAAAAGCCTCTTGCGGTACAATGCGCGATCACTCGAAACGGGGATCGCATTGGCCTCTGACGCCAGCAAAAACGACTCGCGGGTCTACCTGCCGGACTTTTGTGCCGCAACCACAGTTCTTGTAATCATACTGGTCGCCGAGTTGGTGGCCATTGTGCTGACACTGGCTGCCCACAGCGTCCCGGGCACGTTTCTCACCGAATTGGCGAAGATGTCGATGTATATTCAGTGGCTGGCCCTGCTCAGTGCCGCACTGTTGTGTCGCTTGCGTCCGTGGCTGGAATCGTTCGGCATCACACTCGCATACGTTATTGCGTTTTTCCTGCTCGAGTTGCTGTGCCTGCTGATGGCAGAAGTCACCTGGCAAGCAACCAGCAGGTACGGACTGTCCGTAATCATTGACGACACCCATTTTGGCTTCATCACGCGCACATTCGCGGTGAGTTCGATCGTCGTCGCCCTGACCATGCGGTACCTGTATGTCGCCAGTGAGTGGCGGCGCAGCATCGTTCTGGAAGCTCAATCACGCGTCTCTGCTCTGCAGGCATTGATACGGCCGCACTTCCTGTTTAACAGCATGAACACCATCGCTTCATTGACGCGAACCGACCCGCAGCGCGCCGAAGAAGCCGTCGAAGATCTTGCCGACCTGTTTCGAGCAAATCTTAGCGGACAAAAAACGCGCACGACACTCAAACAAGAGTTCGAAACGGCAGCAATTTATCAACGCATCGAAAAACTGCGACTTGGCGATCGTCTCAGCGTACGCTGGGATATCAATGATCTTCCTATGCGGGCGTTGATACCCAGCCTGACCATCCAACCGCTGCTCGAAAATGCGATTTATCACGGCATTGAATTACTACCCGATGGTGGCGAAGTCCTTGTTAGTGGAAAGCGCGATGGCGACAACCTTTGCATTGAGGTCTCCAATCCCGTCGTTGCGGGCAAAAAAAGCGACAAGGACGGAAACAAAATGGCGATGTCGAATATTCAACAGCGATTCGACCTGGCCTACGCAGGCCGCGCTTCTGTCCAGGTGGAAAATCGCGAGGACAAATTTCGGGTGGTGCTGACCTTCCCGAATGAAGAGAACGATTCATGAAGGTGTTGATCGTCGACGATGAAGCACCGGCGCGCGACCGGCTGCGGCAACTGCTCGAGGATGACTTGCAGCACTTGGTGGTTGGTGAGGCTGGCAACGGGATACAGGCGATCGAGATTGCCGCCGAAACCAGCCCGGACGTTGTGTTGCTCGATATCCGAATGCCGGGGCTCAGTGGAATTGAGGTTGCCCACCATTTGAATTCGATGGCTGAGCCGCCGGCCGTGATTTTTGCGACTGCCTACGACGAATATGCAATTGAGGCATTCGAAACCAATGCGGTCGGCTACGTCCTCAAACCCGTGCGACGTGAGCGACTGGAGAAAGCCCTGCAACAGGCTGCACGAATCAGCGTGGGGTCAATCAGCAAGGTCGCCGAAAAATCCGGAGTAAGCGCCAGGCGCAATCACATTTGCGCAAGAGTCCAGGACCAGCTCATTCTCATCGAGCTGGAGAATATCAGTCGTTTTCATGCCGATCAGAAATACGTCAGGGTTCATCACAGCGGCGGCGTGCACCTGATTGACGAATCGCTCAAAGCACTCGAAAGCGAATTTCAGGATCTTTTTGTGCGAATTCACCGCAGTGCGCTTATCTCGATTGCGCATATTAATGCTATCCGAAAAACTTCCGACGGGCAGATGATAGTGGCACTTCGAGATGCACCTGAGGGTACGGATAGCCTTATAATCAGCCGTCGGCATCTCGCCGACGTTAAACGCCGATTAAAGGGAGCGTAATTCTCCGTGCAACTGAAGATCGCTACGCGCAAAAGCGAGCTGGCCCTGTGGCAGGCTCGCCACGTTGCGGAAAGACTTGAATCTCTTGACGAGGTGGACCGTGTGGAACTGGTGCCGATGACCACGCGTGGTGATGACATCCTCGACCGAAGCCTGCAAAAAATAGGTGGCAAAGGGCTGTTCATCAAGGAATTGGAGGACGCGTTGCAGCAAGGACGGGCAGATATCGCCGTGCACTCGATGAAGGACGTGCCCGCGGAGATGCCGGCCGGATTTTGTGTTGCTGCAGTTCTGGCCAGGGCAAACCCACACGATGCGCTTGTGACCTCGGACCTCGGTGGACTCGATTCCGTGCCTCAGGGTGGAACCATCGGAAGCTCCAGCCTGCGCCGCCAGGCACAACTTTGTGCTTTGCGGCCCGATATCGTGGTCAATCCCCTCAGAGGAAACGTGAACACACGACTGGCGAAATTGCAGCTTGGACAGTACGACGCCATTGTCCTCGCAAGCGCCGGCCTCGAACGACTTGGCATGGCATCGAAAATTTCCGAAGAGTTTGCGCCGGAGCAAATGCTTCCCGCCGCCGCCCAGGGTGTTCTCGGGATCGAATGTTTGCAAAATAATGACGAACTGCGTGCTTTGCTTGGCCGCCTCGAGGACGGACCGACCAAAACGACCACGGTCGCCGAGCGGGCGGTCGCACGAGCATTACAGGCATCCTGCCAGTCACCCGTAGCCAGTTATGCGACGATTTCCGGCAGTGAGGTGATGCTGCGGGCGCTGGTTGCCTCAGCCGATGGCAAGACCATTCTCCGGGAATCCGCAACAGCCGATGTGAGCGACGCTGACGCTCTCGGTTACCGGGTGGCAGAGAGTCTGCTGGAGCGTGGCGCAGGCGCACTGCTCGCACAGTGAACGACCCGCTGACAGGAAAGGGTATCCTCGTCACCCGTCCGAGCGCGCAAAGCGAAGAGCTGACGCTGGCGCTGAAAGCGGCCGGCGGCACGGCCTTTCAACTGCCGGTAATTGAAATAGTCCCGCGTGATCCGGATGCCGTCAGATCCGACCTTGCTGCTCTGCCGGTTTCTGACATCATTATTTTCGTCAGCCGCAACGCTGTGACCTATGGTGCAGAAGCAATTCACCAGCGGGCCTCGGCTACGACCAAGATTGCAGCAATCGGCCATGCCACACAATCTGCGCTCAGTGACGCCGGCTTTGAGGTTCATATTTGTCCGACCACAGGGTTCGATAGTGAGCACCTGCTCACGCATGCGGAACTCCAGGAAGTCGCTGGCAAACAGGTGCTGATCGTTCGTGGAAACCGCGGGCGCGAACTGCTTGGCGACACGCTCAGGCAACGTGGTGCCACGGTTGACTACTTGTCCACCTATGAGCGGAAAACGGCCGCGCCGGGCGACCAGCAACTGTCTCAGCTGATAGAAGCATGGCAAAACGGCGCTATTGATGAAGTTATCATCATGAGCGTCGACTCATTGACGAGCCTGATGAAAATCCTGCCAACCGACTGCCACCATTTGCTTCGGAAAACACGGCTGGTGACGCCCAGCAAACGTGTGATACAAACAGCGACAGAGTCACTGCCCGGTGTACGTACCGTGCTGGCCGAAAGTCCACGGGCCGACAGCCTGGTCAACGCAATTACTTAAATGCCACAGCAACGTAATATGAGCAAGCCATGAACAATCGAAGCGACGAGCCTGAAGATCAGGATACCGATACAGACGGAGCTGCCGGCGACACCAACTTGTCAGATGCGGGGTTTGCGGACCTTGATGACGGGATACGCGTGGAAGAGCCAAAGCCGCCACGCTCGCCCATACGCCTGGCGATGCTTGCGCTCGCGCTATCGCTTGTATCGATCGCTGGTGTCGCCTACCTCACGTTGATGCCGGATGCGACGCAGGAACCGCTGGCACCGGACACGACCGCGCTTGACGCCCTCACCCGCAGCGTAAGCGCGGGAGAAGAATCGGTCCGACGCCTGCAGCAGCGCCTGAATGAGCTCACTAATCGCAATGAAGTCATTGCCAATAGCATGCAAGCTTTTCAGCAACAGCTCGACCAGCGGCTTGAAAGACAAATGGAAGTTTTCGAGTCACTACCCGGCCGCATGAGCAATGTCGAGAATTCAATGTCCTCGATACAGGGGATATCAACCGGCGTACGTGACAGCTGGCTGTTGGCAGAAGCCGAATACTATATGCAGATCGCTAATGCGCAGTTGCAACTTGCCGGCAATCCAAACCTGGCGCGGCTCGCTCTGCTGCAGGCGGACGACCGCATCCGCCAGCTCGCGAACCCGGCGTTGACGAATATACGCAGAGCCCTCTCCAACGAATTGCGAGCACTTGAGCTGATTAATCAGCCGGATATCGAGGGTGTCACGCTGACGCTGGCAAGTCTTGCCGAAGTCGTTCAATCACTGCCACTGCGGCAGCAGATCGATATCCCGGACGAAGACGATCCGGAAAATGAGAGTGAGCTCAGCGGAATCGACCGGGCAATAGCCTCATTGAAGAGCACCGTTGGTGATGTCGTATCCGTACGTCGTACAGACGAAGCAGTCAGGCCGCTGATCGCTCCTGAATCTGCCTTTTTCCTGCGTGCAAACCTCTCGCTGCAGTTACAGGTGGCGCGCCTGGCGCTGTTGCGGGGAGAGCGAGCAGCATTTCAGCAAAGCCTTGATGATACCGATACCTGGCTGGGCGAGTATTACGACGCCGACTCGGCCCAGGTGCAGAGCGCCAGAAAAACGATAGTGGAGATCAGGGACGGTCTTTTTGATATGGCAATGCCCGATATTTCGGAATCGCTGCGTTTGCTACGACAACACAACACACTTTCAGCCGCCCCGGTAGAGCTGGCTGTACCACCAGAGGCAGAGCCCGCGCAATGAAGTTTGGACTGATCGTCATCGCCACACTGGTGGCCAGCGCGTTTGCAGCTCATTTCCTGCTGCAGGACCCGGGCTATGTGGTGATCAGTTTTCGTGGCTACCTGGTTGAAATGTCGGTGCCTGTGTTGGTTGCCCTGATTTTATTTCTGCTTGTTCTCATTTGGATGATTTTGAAATTGATACGGGCGCCGCGCCGACTCGGCGAAGCTGCCAGTAGATTCCGCAGCGGGCGAAGTGGCCAGCGATTGACAAAAGGCATGATCGAGATCGCCGAAGGCAACTTTGCCAAGGGCGAACGACTGCTGGCACGCACCGCACACCGTAGTGATGCGCCACTTTTGAACTACCTGCAGGCGGCCAGGGCGGCGCATTTGCTCGGTCATGACGATCGTCGTGACAACTGGCTCCGTCAGGCCTACGAACAGACACCTGAAGCGGCAAACGCAGTACTGCTGACGCAAGCCGAGTTTCAACTGGATCAGGATCAGTTCGAACAGGCACTCGCGACGCTCAGGAAGCTGGAAGAAAACACGCCGAACCATGCGCGGGCCCTGGTGTTGATGGGCCGTTTGAATTACCGCCTTGAGGACTGGGGCCATTTGGCAGAATTGTTGCCAAAGTTAAAAAAACACGCTCACATGGATCCTGCGACGCTCGCAGAGTGGACACTTCGTGTGCACAGCGAAAAACTATTGCAGGCGGCCGACGGAAATACTGTCGCGATTGAGTGGCAGGCCATTCCAAGAGCCGATCGCAAAGATGAGTCATTGCGTGAAATTTATTTCGCCAGCCTGATTCGTACCGGGATGCATGAAAAAGCGGAAAAAGAACTGGCACAGGAACTGAAGCGGAACTGGCGCGGACCGCTGGTCAATCTTTACGGACTGGCTGAAGGCCCGGATATAACCCGGCAACTCAAGCGCGCCGAGACCTGGCTTCGCGATCGTGGCGAGGATGTCGATCTGTTGCTTGCGTCGGCGCGGCTTTGTTTGCGGGCCGAATTGTGGGGCAAAGCCCGCAGTTATCTTGAGACCGTCATCTCGATCCGGCCGTCACCTGAAGTATTCAAAGTCTACGGACGACTGCTAAGCCAGCTTGGCGACACCGAAGCTGCGGCCGACGCGTTCCGCGACGGGCTGAACCTCGTGTCGGAGTCCCGCGGGCCGTCTCTGCCTCAGCTGGAGACAGATCGAACACTTTCAGCCGAACCACGCAGACTCGAAGACGGCAGCCGCTGAATCGGGCTCAGAATCGCTATCATGCAGTGTATCGTTGCAGGCACAGGCTACACGGGCGCGCGAGTACTGGCAGCGCTTGGCGGGGGCGTCGGTCTGAACCGCCAATCACCGCCCAATATTGGTGAACGCGACTTTTTCGCTCGCGACCTGGATCAGACCTCGATCGAGCCTGTCGTGATGAATGAACGCTGTGAGATGATCTACAGCATACCGCCAGCGCTTGACGATGCTGACGCGACCCGGCTCGAACGACTGCTGGAAGCAATACAGCCAGCATTACTCCGGATAGTGTATCTCAGCACCACCGGTGTCTACGGCGATCAACAAGGAAGCCTGACCAACGAATCCGCAACGCTTACAACGATGAATGCACGCGCACAGCGTCGACTGGCCGACGAACAACGGTTGCTCAACTACGACAGGCGACACGGTTGCGAAATCGTCATCCTCAGAGTTCCCGGCATCTATGGGCCCGGCCGCCTTGGAATCGAGCGTATTCAATCCGGTACCATCTTCATAAAAGAAGCAGACGCATATCCCGGCAACCGCATTCATGTCGAGGATCTGGTGCGCTGCTGTATCGCGGCACTGCGACCCGAAACACCGCCAGGAATCTACAACATCGGCGACGGCGACCACAGAAGCAGCATCGCATTCGCAACCAACATCGCCGAACTGGCAGGCCTGCAACCGCCACCCACCGTTTCGCGCGCTACGGCCAACGAAACGTTCTCCGAACTCCGACTGTCATTCCTGTGCGAGTCACGAACACTCGACACCACCAAAATGCGTGAAGTGCTGGGAGTCGAACCGCACTACGGCAATCCGGAAGACGGCATCAGGGCAAGCCTGATAGAAGAAGGTCTGCTAAAGAGCTGAGCTATTCGCGACCGGGGCTTGTTTCAGCTGAAGTGGCGTTTGGTATTGCGCAAGGGGCTCCCCATGTGCCTCGCCCGCCTGCGACGAACTCAGAAAACTAAGGCTGCGAACGCTTACTCCGCAACCACCTGGTCAACGGCTCCCACTGCTCCCAGTCGGGCCATGCCAAATACTCCGGCAACTCAAAAATACCAAGACCGCGTGTGTACGCGCGCACGTAGTTCTGCGCTTCACGCAAAGCGGCGATATAAGGAACACGGGCCGCGGTCAGATACTCATCCAGCTCTTCGAAAATCAGCGTGTACTCACGCACGCGATTGGCGACGACGCCGATCTTGGCATCTTTACGTTCAATCTTGCTGACACTCTTCAATTCCTTGATGAAGCGGTCAGAAGCCTGGATATCGATAGTCGAGGGCAACACCGGCACGATGATTGTCTCGGCGTGCTTGACCAGGTCGGTGAGCTCTGCGTCATGGGTACGCGCAGGCGCATCAATGACCAGAATATCGGCGTTTCGCGGAGCATGGCGCAGACCGCCCGAGAATCCCTCGACAGCTGCGATTGAGGGCCGGTTGTCCGGCCGGCGCTCCAGCCAGTCGAGGCTGGATCGCTGCGGATCGTAGTCCGCCAGCGCGACCGTCGCGCCTTCGTTGACGAAATAGGAGGCAATATTAGTGGCAAGCGTGCTTTTGCCACATCCGCCCTTGGCGTTCATGACCATTATGTGTCGCATTGTATTTTCCCGGAGAACGAGTGTTCGAATAGTTATTAGTTTATGTAAACTACCGTCGCCGGAGGGAAAAGTCCAACGACCAAAAAACGCTCCGGTGTGGGCAACATAGCGCGCTCTGGTCGATTGCTTTACATGGTAAGCTCGTGCGGCACCCGGGCCAGGTGCCGGGCCGAAAGTTCAACGATGCATCACAGGGAAAACCCATCGATGAGTACACAAAGGAAGGCAGAAATCGTCGACAACGAATTGTCCGAGGAAATGGTGCACGACTACCTGGAGCGACATGACGATTTTTTTGAGCGCAATGGTGATTTGCTCAACTCATTGCGCTTGCCACACGTTGCGGGTGGCACGGTATCGTTGGTTGAACGGCAGGTTTCGGTCCTGCGACAGAAAGACCTGAAACTTGAGCTCAAGCTCAAGGAACTGCTGGGCGTCGCACGTGCCAATGATGCACTGGCAGCCAAACTTCATACATTGACGTTGGCGCTGTTTGCAGCGACTGACCTGAAAGCAGTGCTGGAATGCGTAGAAAAGGCCTTGCGAGTCGGTTTTGATGCTGATCAGTCGATTCTGGTCCTGTTCGGCGACCCGATGCTCTTTTCGGACATCAACGTTGGCCGCTTCTTTCGGCCGATTGAGCGGGACGATGAGGCTTTGAAGGCCTTTGACACGTTCCTGAAAGGCAGCGCCCCACGCTGCGGGCAGGTTCGTGACTCACAAAGAGATTTTCTGTTTGGTGAGGGCACCGATGAGGTCGGATCCGTCGCCCTGGCGCCACTGGGCGACCACCCGCAAATTGGATTTATTGCAATCGGCAGCGCTGACTCGGAACGATTTCATCCGGGCATGAGCATCGATTTCCTGTCCCACCTCGGCGACCTCGTCGCAGGGGCAATGAAACGCTTCTGAGCGATTTCCGTCATGCTTGCCGCAGAAAAAGACTGGATTAACACCTTCATCCGGCATCTGCTCTATGAGCGTCGCCTGTCTGACCTGACCTGCAAGCACTATCGGCGGGATATCGAAACACTGTGCCAGTATGCGGACGCACAGAATATCGATCACTGGCAGGATCTCGACGACCAGCATTTCAGAGATTTTACGGCCGGCTTTTTTCGTAAGGGGATTTCACCGCGCAGCTTGCAACGACGACTGTCAGCCTTCAGGACCTTTTATCGCTACCTGATCAGGGAAAAACATGTCCGGATCAATCCTGTTCTGGATATCAAAGCCCCGAAATCAGGCAAGCGCCTGCCAGTGAATATCGACGCGGACCGGATGGCAAAACTACTGGATATCCATGGCGACGGCCCGCTGGTGGCGAGGGACAGGGCAATCCTCGAGTTATTGTATTCGTCCGGGCTGCGGCTCGCGGAACTGACTGACCTGGATATGGGCGATGTCGACCTGGCTGACGCCACCGTGCGAGTCACCGGCAAGGGCAACAAAGACCGCATAGTGCCGGTCGGTCGGCAGGCGCGAAAGGCCGTGGCCGAATGGCTTGGCGCACGCGGTGAATTTGTCGCCGACCATGAAGAAAAGGCGATGTTTGTTTCAAGAAATGGCACCCGCCTCAGCAAGCGCTCCGTGCAGGCCAGGGTCAAGTACTGGGCCAGGCGCCAGGGCCTGGATACGCATGTACACCCACATATGTTTCGGCACTCGTTTGCCTCGCACCTGCTCGAATCCAGCAATGATCTGCGTGCCGTGCAGGAGTTGCTCGGGCACGCCAATATCAGCACGACCCAGGTGTATACACACCTTGATTTCCAGCACCTTGCCCAGATATACGACAAAACGCATCCGCGGGCGCGGTTAAAAGACGATGACTAGCAGCGCCGCCCGGCGCTGACCCTCACCAAGGATCAAAAGATGGAACAGTTTCGAGGCACAACTATTGTCTCTGTTCGACGCAATGGCAAAGTGGCCATCGCTGGCGACGGCCAGGTCAGCATGGGTGACACCGTAATGAAAGGTAACGCGCGCAAAGTACGCACTTTGGCCGGCGGCAAAGTGATCGCCGGTTTCGCTGGCGGCACTGCCGACGCCTTTACGCTGTTTGAACTTTTCGAGACCAAGCTTGAGCAATACGGCAAACTGACACGCGCAGCCATTGAGCTTGCCAAGGAATGGCGTACGGATCGCCGGCTGCGGCGGCTGGAGGCCTTGTTGTGTGTCGCCGATACGGAGACCTCATTCGTTGTGTCGGGCAATGGTGACGTCATCGAACCGGAGCACAATCTGATGGCCATCGGGTCGGGCGGACCGTATGCCCAGGCAGCTGCACTTGCGCTGTTGCGAAATACCGACCTCGAAGCACGTGACATTGCCGAAAAAGCGCTGAACATCGCAGGCGATATCTGTGTCTATACCAATCACAACATCATCATTGAAGAACTGCCCTCGACGGCCAGTTAACGGAATTACACATGTCACAAATGACGCCGCGAGAAATCGTAGAAGAACTGAACAAGCACATCATCGGCCAGGACGATGCCAAGCGCGCGGTTGCAATCGCACTCAGGAATCGCTGGCGACGAGTTCAGGTCGACGAACCGCTCAGAAGCGAGATCACACCGAAGAACATTTTAATGATCGGGCCGACCGGCGTTGGCAAGACAGAGATATCACGTCGACTGGCCAAGCTGGCCAAGGCACCTTTCATCAAGGTCGAGGCAACCAAGTTCACCGAGGTCGGATATGTCGGCCGCGAAGTGGACAGTATTATTCGTGACCTGATGGACATCGCCGTCAAGATGACGCGCGAAGAGGAAATGTCCAAGGTCAAATATCGCGCCGAAGAAGCCGCCGAAGAACGCCTTCTGGATGCGCTGTTGCCACCACCGCCAAGAGCGGTGGGGTTTACGGCAGATAGCGACACCGTTGGCGAGCAATCTGAAACCCGGCAGAAATTCCGAAAAATGTTGCGCGAGGGAAAACTCGACGACAAAGAGATCGAAATCGAGATTCAGGCCGTACCGGTCGGCGTTGAAATAATGGCGCCACCAGGCATGGAAGAAATGACCAATCAATTGCAGGGCATGTTCCAGAACCTGTCCAGCGCTCGACAGAGAACACGCAAGCTCAAGGTCAAAGAAGCATTGAAGCTCCTGCTTGACGAAGAAGCCGCGAAACTGGTCGATGAGGAAGAACTCAAATCACGTGCGCTCGAGGCCGTTGAGCAGCACGGCATAGTATTTCTCGATGAACTCGATAAGGTCATCCGGACTTCCGGGGCAGTCGGTGCAGACGTATCGCGCGAGGGCGTTCAGCGCGACCTTCTGCCGCTCGTTGAGGGATCGACGATCAATACCAAGTACGGCATGGTCAAGACCGATCACATTCTGTTTATTGCGTCCGGCGCGTTTCATGTATCGAAGCCATCAGACCTGATTCCCGAGTTACAGGGCCGTTTTCCAATTCGGGTGCAGCTGACGTCGCTCAAGACAGAGGACTTCGTTCGAATCCTGACCGAGCCGGATGCTTCACTGACCGCTCAATACCAGGCACTCATCGGTACCGAAGAAGTCGATATCGAGTTTACGGAAAGCGGTGTTCGACGACTTGCCGAGGTTGCGTTCCATGTCAATGAGGTGACCGAAAACATTGGCGCTCGCAGGCTGCATACAGTGATGGAAAGGCTGCTCGAAACCATCGCATTCGAGGCCTCCGACAAGAGCGGCACACACTTGCAGATCAATGCCGGGTACGTCGATGATCATCTTGCTGAGCTGTCACAGGACGAGGATCTGAGCCGCTATATCCTGTAGCGGGAGTTGCGTTGGAAGGGTATGCTCGCCCGGTGCCGGTCAACACCTGAAACAATGAGCAAAGAAACCACACATTTCGGTTACCAGACAGTTCCATCATCGGAAAAAACCCGGCACGTGCGGGACGTTTTCGATTCCGTGGCCAGCAATTACGACATCATGAATGACCTGATGTCAGGTGGCCTGCACCGGCTCTGGAAACGGTACACCGTGGATCAGGCGGCCGTCAGGCCCGGTCAGCAGGTTCTGGACCTGGCGGGTGGTACCGGCGACCTGGCACGAAAATTCGCCCCAATCGTTGGATCGACCGGCCAGGTAGTTCTTGCCGACATCAATCACAGCATGCTGGTCGAAGGACGGAAGCGCCTGATTAACGCCGGCGTTTCCGGCAACCTGGCGATTGCACAGGTCGATGCAGAGCAACTTCCATTTGCGGCAGCGAGTTTTGACTGCATAACAATTGCTTTCGGCTTACGCAATGTCACTGACAAGCAGGCTGCACTTCGCTCGATGTTGCGAACATTGAAACCCGGAGGCAAAGCACTGGTGCTGGAATTTTCAAAGCCGTCCGCCGCGTTAAAACCGGCTTATGATCTTTATTCGTTCAGGATTTTGCCCCTTATTGGAAAACTTGTTGCGAAAGACGAAGCCAGTTATCAATACCTGGCGGAGTCCATCCGCATGCACCCGGACCAGGAAGCCCTGCTCGAAATGATGCAGGACGCAGGATTCGAACGATGCAGATACCACAATCTTGCCGGTGGCATTGTCGCCCTGCATGTCGGCTACAAGATCTAGTCAGCTGACATGGATCCACTGGAAACACTACTTCGCCCGCTTGTCGCTTTGATAAACCGGCAAATTCAGGCAACCACGCCAGCGCGCGAAATTTGTCGGGAGATCGCCGGTAACGTTGTCGCCGTGCGAGTAAGCGACTCGAGCCTGGCGACGTATATCCACATCGACGACAACGGCGTCACCATGACCGGTCGTTACATCGATGAACCTGACGTTATTATCACAGGCAGTTTGTTGTCGCTGGCCCGGCTGGCGACGCCGTCGGCAACTGAGGCAATTCGTGACGGCTCAGTCAGTTTGCACGGCGAGGCCCGGGTCGCCCAGTCGTTTCAGCAGCTCCTTCGCTATGCCAGGCCCGACGTCGAAGAAGAGCTTTCGAACCTGATCGGTGACTCTGCCGCGCATACCCTGGGGGTCTTCGCACGCCGGGCGCGCGAATGGGGCATCAGCGCGCGGGATACCATGCAGCAGAACATCAGCGAATACCTGCAGGAAGAAAGTCGCGCTGTGCCAAGCAGGGATGAGGTCGACGCATTTCGGCACGATGTCGAGACCCTGAGGGATGACGTTGCTCGTTTTGAAGCCCGTTTGAACAAAATGATCGTCAGCCAGTCTGTCGCCAAGGGCCGCTGACGTGTGGCGCCGAAAGAACCTGCTGAGGATGCTGGGCATACAGAGAGTGCTGGTTCGGCATGGTCTTGACGAACTCATTACCGCGACCCACTTGTTGCGGCCGCTACGGTTTTTCTTTTACCTGCTACCAAGGAAAAGCGACCGGACGGCACCGCTTGGCCAACGGCTGCGGCTGGCGCTGATCGAACTTGGACCGATTTTCGTCAAGTTCGGCCAGGCCATCTCAACCCGGCGCGACCTCCTGCCGACAGACATTGCCGACGAGCTGGCTCAATTACAGGATCGGGTACCACCATTCCCGACTGCGGAAGTCATCGCCATTCTGGAGGAGGCATATGGAAAGCCGGTCGACGACGTATTCGCCCGATTCGATCGCGAACCACTGGCCGCAGCGTCGATCGCCCAGGTTCACTCCGCGCAGCTGCCCGACGGTACCGAGGTCATTGTCAAAGTGTTGCGGCCCGGCGTTCGGCCCCGAATAGAGCAGGATATCAGCGTTCTTTACGCTATCGCCGGGTTGGCGGACAAATACTCGGAAAATGGCAAACGTCTTCGCCCACTGGAGCTTGTTGCAGAGTACGAGAGAACCGTTCTCGATGAGCTGGACCTGATGCGGGAAGGAGCGAACGCGTCCCAGCTAAAACGAAACTTCGAAGGCAGTGACATGCTCTATGTCCCGGACGTGTACTGGGATTTCTGCCGGCCCGAGGTATTGGTTCAGGAGCGCATTTATGGTGTTCCCATAAGCGATATGAAGGCCCTTCGTGCCGCCAACACCAATATCCAGCGACTGGCCGAAAATGGTGTGGAGATCTTTTTTACGCAGGTATTCAGGCATAATTTTTTTCACGCGGACATGCACCCCGGCAATATATTCGTGCAGCTGGACGACCCCGAGCACCCCAGGTACGCGGCGGTCGACTTCGGCATCGTCGGCACGCTCAGTCCGACCGACCAGCATTTCCTGGCGGCTAACTTCCTCGCGTTTTTCGATCGCGATTATCACAGGATTGCGAAGCTGCACCTCGATTCCGGATGGGTTCCGGCTGGTACGCGTGTCGAGCAACTCGAGTCCGCAGTTCGCTCGGTTTGCGAGCCGATATTCAATAAGCCGTTGTCTGAGATTTCCTTCGCGCAGGTGTTAATGGGCCTGTTTCAGACAGCACGCCGATTCAATATAGAAATACAACCGCAGCTCATCTTGTTGCACAAGACATTGTTCAACATCGAGGGGCTGGGGCGTGAGTTGTATCCGGAGCTGGACCTGTGGAAAACGGCTCATCCGGTCCTGCGACAGTGGATGAACGAACAGGTCGGGCCGAAAGCCGTGGTCGATGACCTGAAGGAAAACCTGCCGCAGCTGCGTGATGCCTTACGGGAACTGCCAGGCGTAATACACAGCCTGTCTGAGCAGGCGAAGCAGGGTAATCTGCGCATCAGCATGGAGGCACCTGAACTGCAGGCGATTCGGGAGCAACTGGCAGCGCAACAGGTACAGCGATTTCGGATAGGCCTGGGTGGCACCGCCATCGTCAGCGGTACGCTGGTTCTCACGCTCGGTCCCATCGTGTGGCTTGGCTGGACGTTGCTCGCGATCGGATTTATTGCCATATTCGCTGGCAGGCCGGTTAGTTAGATATACTAACGGTCCACGGCGACAGCGCCGGGGACTTTTGATAACAAGAAATAGTGGGGAGCGGAAATGAGCGGGCAAGACAGCTCCGTGCCCGGAGCGCACGACGAATTCGATCAGTTGATCGCGTCTTTTTCAGAAAGCGTGGATCCTTCGGAGCAGGAAGAGCTCCGGCTTGGCATATGGGATCGTTACGGCGCCATCGGCGCGACCTTTATCTCGGACATGGCGAATTTTTCGAGCACTTCACGAGTACGGGGGATCTGTCACTTTCTGAAATTGATTCATCGTGCGCGGGAAACGATTGGCCCGATCATCGCCGACAATGGCGGACTACTGCTGAAGTGCGATGCCGATAATTGCTACGCCTTTTTTGAGAGTCCGGGTCAGGCCCTGCAGGCAAGCATCGACGTCAATGCCGAGTTTTTCCGGATGAATCAGCTACACGACCTGCCCGAACATATCTATTTGTCTGTTGGAATCGATTACGGGCGCCTGCTGCTGGTCGGCACAGAGGACTATTATGGCGATCCCGTCAACACCGCCTCAAAGCTCGGGGAAGATCTCGCTGGCAAGAGTGAGACGCTGGTAACCGAACGCGCGATCGCGGAAACAGATTTCGTTCCTCATGAGAACGTGGAACACATGGTTGCGCGTATTTCGGATATTGAGATCAGTTACCTAAAAATCCTGATGACCGAGGGCACTGCTATATGAATGTGGCTGGGCTGCAGGCTTGAGCAACATGGCGAACGATGATTCACAACTGAAAGAACGGGCGTTGCAGCAAATTCTGGACGTAACACGCAAGCTCGCTGCGCCTTATGACCTTGATACGATGCTTTCCGAGGTCGTCGATGCAGCCCGCAGTATTTTGCACGCCGAGCGTGGCACCGTTTTTCTATACGACACCGAAACCGACGAGCTCGTTGTCCGGGTCGGCACCGGCCTCAATGCCATTCGCATGCCAGCGTACAAAGGCATTGTTGGTGAGTCAGCGCAGACACGCAAGTTGATCAATGTGCCGGATTGTTACGCCGACGAAAGATTCAACCGCGACATTGATAAACAAACCGGCTATCGATCCCGCTGCATGCTGACGATTCCGCTGATCGGCTACGAAGAATCCCTGGTAGGCGTCTTGCAGATCCTGAATAAACATGACGGTGTATTCGACGAACAGGATGAGTTCATCGCATCTGCACTGGCCGCCCAGGCTGCGGTCGTATTGCACCGGGTAAAAATTACGGAAACCATGCTCGCAACAGAAAAACTGGATCGTGAAATTACTGTTGCGCGAGACGTGCAGCTCGGAACACTTCCCAAGCAGATGCCGACGGTTCCTGGTTACGATGTCGGCGGAACCTTTTCACCGACAGATCAGACCGGCGGCGACCTGTACGACTTTGTACCGTTATCTGAGCATCAGTTATTTCTGCTCATGGGTGATGCGACCGGGCACGGCATCGGTCCGGCGCTGAGCGCCACCCAAGTGCGCGCAATGCTGCGCGTTGCGTTGCGCCTCGGCGCCAGTCTCGACGATACCTTCGTGCATATCAACGACCAGCTCGTCCAGGACCTGCCGGATGACCGTTTCGTCACCGGATTTTTCGGGCTGCTCGATGCAGAAAAGCACTCGGTGAAATTTCATTCCGGCGGCCAGGGACCCATCATGCATTTTCATGCCGCCAGCGGAGAATTTGACTGGCACCCGGCATCGACGTTTCCACTGGGCTACATGGATCAGACACAACTCGCAGAGGCCAGCGAAATCATCCTGCAGCCAGGCGACGTTCTTGGTCTGATTTCTGACGGAATCTACGAGTATGAGAATGCAGCCGGTGAGCAGTTCGGCCAGGAGCGTCTTGGTGAGGTTGTCAGCGCCCACGGACCGGGTGACATGCAGGGTCTGGTGCAAAAAATCATGGATGCAACCCGAGCCCACGGTGGCCCGGTGCCGCAAGCAGACGACATAACAATCGTACTGGTACACCGGAAATCCTAGATCGCAACGACCGCCGCGTCGATTAATTGAAATTCGGTCACTTATTCCCATGTGTGGCGCCCAGCAACTCAGGTTCGCCCCTGCATTTGAGCGAGTGGTGCATAACCCTGCCAATTGATTATAGTGGTGCGGGCATATGGGGATGCGATGGCCTGCCGGCGTCAGCCGCAGAAGACTGGCTCGGCCGGGCGTTTTCTTGAGCGAACATGCTGCATGCAGAAAAAACTAATCAGAAGCTACGATTCACTCGAAGAAATGTATGAAATCACTGAGCGTTTCTTCCTGAACGAGGATATTGAGCAGTCGATTCGGTTTCCGGTTCATTTCGTCATGGAAGAGCTGTTTACGAACATGGTGAAGTACCACCCGGAGAACTCGAACGACATCCTGATGGCAGTGAACGAAGCTGGCGGTGCCGTTACCGTCAGCCTGACAGACTACGATGTTGATGCGTTTGACGTCACGATTGACCGCAACATCGATACAGATGCGCCGCTGGAGGAGCGCACGCCTGGCGGGCTCGGTCTGCACCTGATCCACAAAATGGTGGACACGCTGGATTATGATTACGCAGGAAGACAGAGCACTGTGACTTTTACGAAGGGGCCGAGCTAGGAAAATCTGGCTGGAAACAGTACTGCAACAATTACAAAAGGACCTACCTGGGAATGTTTCAGATCGACTTTGGAAATGATGGCGAGATCATATGTTGCGGCCGCCTCGATGCCGCTCAATGCGAAAAGGCACAGACCTTTATGGATGCAGTTGCCGATAGTCCGACACTCAATTTTGCTGAACTTGAATACATCTCCAGCGCAGGGCTCGGAGTCTTGCTGAAAACACAGAAACGGCTTGTCGGATCCGGTGGCGGGCTAAAAATAATTAATGTAAACAATCATATACATGATGTCTTCCGTTATTCCGGATTTCACGCAATCTTCGATATTGAAAAGCCCGGAAGCTGATAAGAATAAGCAGACCGCGCCATCGGGGGTGGCGCCAAATTGAAAATTAACAGCACCTTGGGGATACCAGAACGCGGCGGTCAAGACCTGGCCAACTTCTGCGTGTGCCCATTTTTTAAAGTCCAACCAACTTTTACAGGGGCTCGTTGTAAGTATGAGTAGTGAGAACGACAGGGAGTTGATTGATAACTGCATGAACGGTGACAGGCAGGCGATTGAAGGCTTGTTATTTAAATACGAGAAGCCGGTTTACAACGCAGCCTACAGAATGCTTAACAGCTCGGAAGATGCCAGGGATGTTACGCAGACCGTGTTTCTCAAGGTGATTGAGAATCTGGATAGTTACGATCCACGATACAAGTTTTTTAGCTGGATCTACCGGATCGCACTGAATGAATCAATCAATTGCCTGAAAAAGCAGAATCGACTCGACCCGTTAGACCGGGAACCGGTGTCTGACACCATCGGTCCCGAGGAACAAACCGGATCGGAGCAAATGAGCCAGGGTATGCAAACAGCGTTGATGACGATAAAGGCAGAGTACAGGACAGTGATCGTTTTGAAGCACTTTGTCGATTGCAGCTACGAAGAGATTGGCCAGATCCTGAATATGCCCGAGAAAAAGGTTAAGTCCCGGCTGTATACGGGCCGGCAACTATTGAAAGAAGCATTGACGAAAAGCGGAATGCACTAAATATGGCTATTGAACCGAAATACGTCGAGCTGATGAATGCGGATCTGGATAGCGAGATCAGTGACGCCGAGCGAATCGACCTTTCAAAATATCTCGAGGCGAACCCGGAAGCTGAGAAATTTCGCTCGGAACTTGCGGAATTGTGTGGCTCCCTGGACGAAATGGGACAGGTGGAGCCGCCGCCACATCTCAAATACGCCATCCTGGACTCGGCGCAGAAGCCCCGACCGGCGAAGCGCGATTCCGGTGGTTTTGGGTGGCAGCAACTGTCCGGATTGCCGGTGCTGCGGCACGCGGTCACGTTTGCAGCAGGCGCCTTCCTGACATTTGCGCTAATCAGTTCCAACCAGATTTCCGATCAGGCCTTTGACGATGTTACCGGACTGGTAGGTACTATTTCTGAGTCTGCACCGGAAGCGACCGGACAGAACACGATCAGGCTGACCAGCAACGAAATAGCAGGCATCGTCAGTGTGCAGGCTGCGGGAAGCCTCAACGTGATCGATTTTAATATTGCGGCCGAGGGGCCGGTCGAGATCGTCGCGGAATTTTCGGAGCATGACCTGTGGTTCAAAGGCTTTGCACAACTGGAAAGCGACAATGCCCGCATTCTCGCTGACGAAGGAGTGGTGAGGATGCACATACAGGGCAGAAACCGCTACGCGCTGTATTTGCAGCATACCAACGATATCGACACTCCCGTTAACTTCAGGTTCTACGCGGCGGGCAACCTGATTCACGAGGCCCAACTGGTGATCAGCACAGAAGGTGAGAAAACCGAGTAATTAGACCAACTTTTCCTGACGGACGCAGTAATACCGTTTAATGAAGACAGACATTACGCTCGCAGGCGAGCTCATAAGGGGTAAATGAAGATGGCTACAAGTAACAAGACACTTCCGATCATCGTAGCAGGCGTTGCAGTACTGGCCGCTGTTGCCTATTTTGGCGGAGGATTCCCAAAGGGAG
>PVMS01148766.1_pt1 | contig 22452 bp, 17 predicted proteins | sample 1853461 | NCBI WGS metagenome assembly PVMS01 (sample SAMN08582032, study PRJNA380276) | Marine sediment metagenome, whole genome shotgun sequencing project. | isolation source: ocean sediment barecode stripped | collected 2017 | reverse complement strand
TGAAGCTCGGGAAGCTCGTCGTCTTCTGGGACGACAACAAGATCACGATTGATGGCAGGACGGACCTCAGCTTCAGCGAGGATGTCGTGGCGCGCTTCGCGTCCTATGGCTGGCATACTGAGAGTGTCGAAGATGGCAATGATCTCGGTGCGCTGATCAGTGCGGCCAGGGCGGCCGTTGCGGACGATCGCCCAAGCTTCATCCGCGTGCGCACCATCATCGGCGATCCCGCGCCGAACAAGCGCGACACGTCCGCTGCACACGGTGCTCCATTCGGTGAGAACGAAATCATCGCGACCAAGCAGCTCATGGAGTGGTCGACCGAGCCATTCTTCGTGCCAGACGAGCTCGCCGCAGCGGCGGAAGCGATTCGGGAGCGCGGGGCAAAGAGCCATGGGGAGTGGCAGGCACGTCTTGCAGGGTACCGTTCGGAGTTTCCGGAGGCCGCGAGCGAGCTCGACAGCGCATTGGCCGGCGAGCTGCCCGAGGGTTGGGACGCCGACCTACCGACCTTTGACGCCGATCCCAAGGGCACCGCGACGCGAAAGGCGAGCGGCGCCGTGCTCAACGCCCTGGCCGCCAAGATCGGCGGATTGGTCGGCGGCTCTGCCGACCTCGCAGGGTCGAACAACAGTCACATGAAGGGCCTTGCGAACTTCTTGCCCGGGGCTGAAGGGGTCCCGCGCAACATGGACTGGGGCATTCGGGAGCACGGGATGGGGGCCGCGTTGAACGGCATGGCGCTCCACGGCGGGGTGATCCCGTTTGGTGCCACCTTCCTCATATTTAGCGACTACATGCGACCCTCGGTTCGCCTCGCGGCACTGATGAAGCTGCACACCCGCTACATCTACACGCACGACAGCATCGGGCTCGGCGAAGACGGCCCGACGCACCAGCCCGTGGAGCACCTGGCGGCGCTGCGCGCGATTCCAAACCTTGCGGTGTTCAGGCCGGCGGATGCGAATGAGGTTCGCGAATGTTGGAAGGCCGCCTTGTCCTGGGACGGGCCGGCGGCGTTGGCGTTGACGCGGCAGAACGTTCCCGTGCTCGATCGGAGCGCGATGGCGAGCGCTGAGAAGGCCGCGCGGGGGGCGTACACGCTGCGGGAGGCGGGTGGCGGAGGTCCCGACGTCATCCTCGTGGCGACCGGGAGCGAGGTCGAGATCGCGCTTGCTGCGGCAGACGTCCTCGAACAAGACGGCGCCGCCGTCCGCGTGGTCAGCATGCCGTGTTGGGAGCTTTTCGAGCAGCAAGACGAAGCCTACCAGCAAGAGGTTCTGCCACGCGGCGTCGCCGCCAAGGTCGTCGTCGAGGCGGGCATCCGCCAAGGCTGGGACCGCTGGGTCGGCAACGACGCCGCGTTCGTCACCGTTGAACAGTTTGGTGCATCGGCGCCGTACGAGGTGCTCTACGAAAAGTACGGCATCACGATTGAACGCGTCGTCGCCGAAGCGCAACGCTTGCTGTCTTAGCTGTCCTACTTCACGGCGGCGATGGCTGCGTCGTAGTTGGGCTCTTGGACGATGTCCGCGACCAGCTCGCTGTGGACGACTTTGTTGTTCTCGTCGAGGACGACGATCGCGCGGGCGGCGAGGTCTTGCATGGTGCCCCCGATCATCTTGACGCCGTAGTCTTCGAGGAAGGTGCCGCGGAACGTCGAAAGCGGAACCACGCTCTCCAAACCTTCAGCGACGCAGAAACGCTTCTGCGCGAAGGGAAGGTCGGGGCTGATGACGAGCACTACGACGTTGTCGAGGTTTGCAGCCCGCTCGTTGAAGGAGCGCGCCACGGTTTGGCAGACCGGCGTATCGTAGCTCGGGTTGATCGTGAGGATCTTTTTCTTCCCTTCGAAGCTGCCGAGCGTCTTTTCGCTGAGGTCAGCTCCGATGAGGAGGAAGTCCGGGGCGGCGCTGCCGGTGGCGGGCAGGTCGCTGTTGGTTTGAACCGGGGTTCCCTTGAACGCGGTGGTGGCCATGATTCTCCTTCTGAGTCACGAGTAGGCCGCTTCTATAGGGACATGGCGCTAAATTCCAAGCGGTTGCAGGCGATAAAGAAATTCATTATCAGTAAGAGATGAAGCCCTCGCTCGCGGATCTGCCCCCCGGGCAACACGCTGAGATCGCGTCGATTGACTGTGAGCGCGGCCTATCGCGGCGTCTCATGGAGATGGGGCTTCTTCCAGGGACCCAGGTTCGGGTGGTTCGTGTGGCACCGTTGGGCGACCCGATCGAGCTGCGGCTCCGGAACTATTCCCTGTCGGTGCGCCGGGCCGAAGCGGCCAGGATCGCGGTGCGCCTCGAGGCGGCAGAGTGAGCGGCCGCGCGGCTCTCCCGCAGGTGCTGATCGCGGGCAACCCCAACTGCGGAAAGAGCACGCTCTTCAACGCCCTCTCGGGCGGAACCGCCCATGTTGCGAACTATCCAGGGGTGACGGTCGATCGAACCAGCGCGCGCTTGCGGCTCGGCGCACAGGAGGTTGAGCTCGTCGACGTGCCCGGGATGTATAGCTTGACTGCGGGCTCCCCCGAAGAGCAGCTCGCGGTCAATGCCCTCACCGAAAGGGATACGCGCGCGGTGGTGTGCGTCGTGGACGCGACGACGTTGGAACGAGGGCTCTATCTGGCTTTGCAGCTCATCGAGTCCGGGATCCCGGTCGTCATCGCGCTCAACATGATGGATTCGGCGGAGCGTCTTGGGCTCCGTATCGACACCGAACGATTGTCGCAGCTCTTTGGCTCGCCCGTCATTCCGGTTGTCGCCACCAAGCGGCGCGGCTTGGATGCCCTCCTCGCCGCGCTCGACGAGGAGCTCGAGCCCGCCAGCGGTGCGAAGAAGGCACAGGTGGCTTATCCCCGCGACGTCGAAGCAGACGTGGCGAAGCTCATTCCGGCCATCGCCCGATGGCGTTCCGAGACCGCCCCGAGTCAGCTCCGCGTGGTCGCGCTGTGGTGTCTCCTTTCTCTCGGTGAAGACGGCCTGCGTGGCGTCCCCGACGATGTGCGGCAGGCCGTTCGCAGCATTCGCGAGGCTGCCAGCGCCCAGGGGCGGAACCTCGACTTGGAGATCATCTCCTCTCGCTACGCCTGGCTCGACGATGCCTTGAGCCAAGCGTGTTCTGTGCGGGATCCGCGACCTTCATGGACCGAGCGCATCGACCGCGTGCTCACGCATCCCGTCGTGGGCTTGGTGGTCTTTGCCATCGTCATGTTGGGCATCTTCGAGGCGCTGTTCGCCGGGGCCGATCCGCTGATCAGCGCGATCGAGAGCTTGACCGGGTTCATGCAAGCGCAGGCCGCGGCGATTCTCCCTGCGGGGGTGCTCCAGGATTTGGTCGTCGAGGGAATCATCGCCGGCGTTGGCAATGTCGTCGTGTTCGCGCCTCAGATTCTGATGCTCTTCCTCTTCATCGGGTTCCTCGAAGACTCGGGCTATCTCGCTCGCGTGGCTTTCGTGATCGACCGCGTAATGAAAGGGGTCGGACTCCACGGAAAAGCATTCGTTCCTCTCTTGTCCGGCTTCGCGTGCGCGGTTCCCGCCGTCATGGCCACGCGCACGATCGAACGCCGCCGTGACCGCTTGGTGACGATGTTGGCCCTTCCGCTGATGTCTTGCAGCGCGCGCCTCCCGGTGTACATCCTGGTCGTCGGTACGGTCTTCGCCGGGCAGTCACTCGGCTGGTTCAGCGCGGGAGCCGTTGCGCTGTTCTCGATGTACACGTTGTCGGTGCTGGTCACCCTGGCCGCGGCTGCGCTCATCGGGCGTACGGTGCTTCCGGGTCCCGCGCCGACGTTTGTGCTGGAGATGCCGCCGTACCGTTGGCCCTCGGCCCAAATCCTATGGATCAACGCCTGGCGCCGCCTTCGTGTTTTTCTCATCGACGCGGGCACGATCATCCTGGCCATGACCATCCTCCTCTGGGCCCTGCTTTCTTTTCCAAAGTCGGCCGAGACGACCGAGCACTACGTCGCGGAGCGCGCGCGCGTGGAGCAGATGGCGGCGCCCGAGGCGGACAAGGCCGCCGCGCTCCGATCCCTCGACTCGCAAGAAGCGGCCGAGCAGCTCGCCAACAGCTTCGGTGGTAGGTTCGGCCACGCTATCGAGCCGGCGCTCAGGCCCATCGGCTTCGATTGGCAGATCGGGGTAGGCATCATCGGCGCGTTTGCTGCGCGGGAGGTGTTCATCTCGACCCTTGGCGTGGTCTTCGGCATCGGCGAGGCAGACGAGGAGAACAAGCCCCTCCGGCAAGCCCTGCGGGATGCGCGTCATGCCGATGGGACCCCCGTGATGACGCCGCTCAGCGGAGTTTCGCTGATGGTCTTCTTCTTGCTCGCTTGCCAGTGCATGAGCACACTTGCGGTATTGAGAAGGGAATCCGGGTCTTGGAAGTGGCCGGTGTTCCTCTTCTCCTACATGACGGTGCTTGCGTACATGGCCTCCTTCGCGGTCTATCAGGGAGGCCGTCTCCTGGGTTTCGGATAGGGTTGGGTATGCCGTGGCAGCAAATCATGGCAGGGTTGATCGTCGCGTCCGCCGGCGCCTATGTAATCTGGCGGTTTCGCCGAAAAAGAGACCAGCGCCGTTCTCAGGGCCCAGACGTGCCCGTCTCGAGATTGACGCGAAAACGCCCACCGCCCGGTTCGTGCGGGCATTGAGCGCAATGAGTACATTGGTTTAGACATGGGCCGATCCGCCACCATCGAAGGGCTCCGGAAGTTTCGCAAGAAGCTCCTACGGGAGCGGGACCCTTGGCAGGACACGTCACGCCGGTTTCGCATTCGACGGTTCGCGGGTCCCGAGTGCTTTCTCGAGCACCTCGAAGGGGTACGCGTCGGGCACTTGACCGACTTGCACGTCGGTCGCGTCACGCCGATGGAGGTCCAATACGACGCGGTAGCGATGACCAATGCGGGCAAGCCAGACATCGTCGTCATCAGCGGCGACTTCGTCTGTCATAGCCAGGTGTATCTCGACGACCTCACCGAGGTGATCAGCATGATTGACGCGCCCGTGTTTGCCGCTCTTGGCAACCACGACCACTGGGCGGGTGCGGAACCCGTTCGAAAGGCGCTCCTCCGCGCCGGGGCTGAGGTGCTCGACAACGCGCACACGACCGTCAGCATCGGGCATCAGCGGCTGCAAGTCGTGGGCCTAGACGACGCGTACACCGGGCATGCCGATCGACGAGAGGCGTTGAAGGGACTGCGCTCGGACTTGCCGGTGATCGGGCTTTCGCACATTGCAGAGGAAGCCGACGCGCTTTGGGAGGCCGGCGTTCCGCTGGTGTTCTCTGGACACACGCACGCCGGTCAGGTCACGGTCGCGCGGCTTCACGAACTCTCGGTCGGCAAGCTCGCCGGCCACAAGTACATTCACGGGCTGTACGGCTCTCGCGGGGCGGAGGACCCGAAGGGCGCGGTGTACGTGGGCGCCGGGGTCGGGGCCGCGATCGTGCCGCTACGAGTCGGGGAACGCGCCAAGCGCGAGGTGGCGTTCTTCGAGCTCGGCACACAGCCTGGCGCCTTCGACGAGCACCACGAGGAGCAGCCGGCGCATCCGGGGCGGGTGCCCTCGACCAAGACCAAGGAGCGCCGGGCCGAGGCTGTGCGGCGCAAGCAAGAGCGACGGGAGCGCAAGAACGGCAACGGTGTGGGCTTCAGGCAGTGAGGGCTTCGGCCGGCGACGGCCACGCTATCGCCTAGGGGTTGGTTGCTAGGAAGTGCTCGGTTTCGAGGGCGGCCATGCAGCCGCTTCCGGCGGCGGTGATCGCTTGGCGCCACTTCCTGTCTTGGACGTCGCCTGCGGCGAAGACGCCCGGGATGTTGGTCTGTGTCGAGTCGGGTTTGGTGACGATGTAGCCCTGCTCGTCCGTGTCGATCTGGCCGCTCAGGAACGTGGTGTTCGGTGTGTGGCCGATCGCGAAGAATAGGCCCGCCACGGGGAGGTCGCGCTCTTGGTCGGTTTTCAGGTCCTTGATGCGAATTGCTTCGAGGAAGTCGGTGCCCTTGGCCTCTGTCACCACGTGCGACCAGAGCATCTCGATTTTCGAGTTCTCGAGTGCGCGCAGCTGCATGATCTTCGAGGCACGGAGCTCGTCGCGACGGTGAATGATGTAGACCGTCGAACCGTACTTCGTGAGGAACGATGCCTCTTCCACCGCGGAGTCTCCGCCGCCGATCACCGCGAGGGGCTGATTGCGAAAAGCAGGCAACGCGCCATCACACACTGCGCAGGCAGAGATGCCTTTTTGCCAGAGCTCCCCGTCGTTGGTGCCCGGGATCTGCATTCGCTTGGCGGTCGCGCCAGTCGCGATGATGACCGAGTCGGCGCTCCCCTCTTGGATATCGGCCTTGAAGCGGAAGGGTCGGCTGGAGAAGTCGATTTCGTTGACCGTCTCGGTGTGGATCGTCGTGCCGAATCGCTCCGATTGTGCGCGAAAGCGATCGGTCAGATCTTGGCCCATGACGCCTTCGGGAAAACCGGGGAAGTTCTCGACGTCCGTCGTCGTGGTGAGCTGGCCGCCGGCTGCGATGCCGCCCGCCATGAAGCCCTCGAAAAGCACGGGGCTCAGCTCGGCACGTGCCGCGTAAATCGCTGCGGTATGGGCTGCAGGTCCGCTGCCGATGATCAAGACTCGATGGCTCATGACACTCCTTTGAGGCCGGGGTTATGCATACCCGCAGGCGGGGGCGCAACCGCTAAACGATCACTGTGGACACGTGCGCGCCAATCGCAAGGGAAGCCGTAAGGCCTGGAGATTCGATGCCAATTAGGTGTGCCACGCCCGGTTGTGACGACGGGTTGGCGATGACGAAGTCTGCGAATCCGCCCTCCGGGCCGACCAGCTTGGGCCGGATCCCACTATAGTCGGGCGTCAAGTGCTCTGGCCGGATTGCCGGGAGGTAGCGAGCGACGGCCTTGGCGAACCGTTCGGCTCGCGACTCGTCGACCGAGTAATCGATCGTGTCGATAAACTCGGCGTCCGGTCCTGCGCGTCGTGCGCCCGAGATGTCGGCTGTGATGTGAACGCCCAGGCCGCCCCCCTCAGGCAGTGGATAGATCAAACTGTTGCGCGTAGGTGGCGCCCCCGCGCCGAGCGCGAAGTACGAGCCCTTGCAGGGATACAGGCGCCACGGCCGCTGTGCGTCCGGGAGCCCCGACTTCTCGGCTACGTCGAGCGCCGAGAGGCCGGCCGCATTCACGATCCGCCGTGTATGCAGCTCCGTTTGGCTTCCTGTCGTGTCTACGGTTTGAACGGTCCAACCATCTCGGGACTTCTGAATCGAATCCACTTCGGTGTGGCAGACGATCGCGCCACCCGCCGCTTTGATCTCACGCACGAGGCTCGCGATGAACTCATGGACATCGACCACGCCTGAGGTCGGCGAGTGAAGGGCGAGCGCGCAACGGAGCTCGGGCTCCTGCTCCTGGGCCTCGTTCCCCGACATGAGCCGGAGCTCGCCGGCGCCGACGTCCTTGGCGTGGCGGGCGATCGTGCGAAGCCGCAGCTCGTCCTGGGCACTGGTCGCGACGATCAGCTTTCCGGTACGCTTGTACGGCACCTGGTGGTTTTCACACCACGCGTAGAGAAGCCGGTTCCCTTGGACGCACATCCTCGTCTTGAGCGAGTCGTTCGGATAGTAGATGCCCGCGTGAATCACGCCGCTGTTTCGGCTCGAGATCTCGCGCCCGGGCCCGGCTTCTCGCTCGATGACCACCACCGAGTCGAGGCGCTGGCAAAGCTCGTAGGCGCAGGCCAGGCCGACGACGCCAGCGCCAATCACGACTGCATCGACGTGTTCGGACATGGTAGCCCCTAGAAACCGAGCGGGTCGATCCGCTGTGCCGGCAGCTGAACCGACAGCTGCGGCATGGGCAGCTCACGCTGCTGACGGTACGCCTCGTAGTGGACCAGCACCTTACGCACGTAGCGGTGGGTCTGCGTGAAGGGGATCCGTTCCAACCACACGTCGAGCGGCGTTTCGTCGGCGCTTTCCTGAATCCAGCGCCGAACGTTGTGGGGACCGCCGTTGTAAGCGGCGATGGCCAGCGGCAGTCGCCCGTCGAACCGGTGAATCAGAGAGCTCAGGTACCACGCTGCGAACTCGAGATTGAGGCGCGGGTCGAGGAGATCCGCCGGAGTGAAATCGTCGTGTCCCAGCGAGTGCGCGATCAGTTGTCCCGTCCGCGGCATGATCTGCATGAGGCCGACGGCACCCGCGTACGACACGATGTGCTTTTGATAGGCGCTCTCGACGCGCATCACCGCGAGCAGGAGGTTGGGGTCGAGCCCGTATCGCTTGGCGGCAGGAACAGCGAGCCATTCGTAAGCACGGGGCAAGGTGTCGATGAAATCGGATCGGACAAAGCCGCCGGCCGTTCCGATGTCGCCAAGCGTTGCGGCAACGGCGGCGAGCGTAGCGCGGTCTTGATCGGATAGCTCGAGGCGCGCGGCGCGAACGTCGCTCGCGATCGCTTCATGCGTTCGCCCATCGGCACGCGCAACGCAGTTCAAGCCGGCCCTCGCGATGGGCCTGCCAAGCGCGTGACGCCAGGTCAGATAGGCCTCGAAGAGCTCGGCGGTGGCTGCATCGCGCTCGCCGACCCGGAGGAGAGTCGCCGCGCGTGCAATCCAGGGATAGCTGTCTGCGTGAAGCTCGCCGAGGGGTTGGAGCTGGTCGGCGAGCGCGCGGTCGGATCCATGCGGTGCCCTGACCATCGTCCGCCCCTCCCCATTGGAAAGTCCCTCTTGGCCGGAGTTCACGTTGCCGCGCTCCACCCGGCCGAGGCCGTTTTCCGCCCAAAGCGCGTAGTATCGATCCCCCTCGAGCTCGGCCGTGGCTTTCGCATGCGTGAAGAAACGGACCGCTTCGGTCGGCCGGTTGGCGCGTTCGTGGGCCCTCGCCAAATGGTAGAGTGAGGCCGCTCGGTAGGCGGAGCGCGGCCGCTCGGCGATGGCCGCTAGCAAGGCGAGCACCCGGTTCTCACTGCTGGTTCCCGCCGCCGCCATCGCGGCCTTGAAAAGCACGGACGAGGGAACCCGAGGCCGCGCACCCAGGGTGATCAAGATGCCGTCGACTTCTTCGACGAGGCCGGCCGCGGCAGCCACACGCACCATGTCTACCAATCGGGTCGCGGGGATCGACGCATTCGAGCGACGCGTGCGCAAACCCGCGAGCTGCCGGAGCGCTTGGTCGCGCTCTCGCGCACCGGCGGTTTCCGCCATGTCGTTCGCACGGTGTGCGATGTGCCTGGCGGTTGTCACGTCTGCGATGGGGAAGATCTGTGCGGTCCGCAGATACGTTTCAGCCGCCTTCCAACGGCCCTCATCGCGAGCCAGGCGACCCGCGAGGTAGTAGACCTCCGCGTGCTGTTCTCCGATGAGGGGGCGATCGAGGAGCTCGGCGATCTGGGCCTTCGCCTCCCCGAGCGGACCAGTGCGTACGAGGTGGCGTGCCCTGCGCACTCGCTCCTGGTCGGTCATGGCGGGCGTCTCGTGGCCGAGCACCTCCAGGCGCGTGAGCTCGGACTCGGCCCACGGCGCGATGCTGCTCCCAGGGTACTCCACGCGGACGGCATGCATGACGGCGATGGCGTCGTGGTACCGCGCTTGGCGGAGGAGGCTCTGGGCCTGTTCGAAGAGAAGCTCGGTATGATTGGGAATCGAAGGGTAGACTGAGAGCAGCTCGCGGAGAGCCTGATCGGCGATCGGGTCGCCCGCGCGGAGGAGGGCGAGCACCTCGCCGAAGCTGGCCTCGACCTGTACGGATTCATGCGGGCTTGTCGACGCCTCGGCGAAGAACTCGGCTGCTCGCTCCGGTTGGTCCCGAAGCAGCTCGAGCCGGGCGCTCTGAAGGGCGATTCGGTCGCTGATCTGCGGGAGCCCTTGGTGGGCCAAATCGAGTTGCAGTCGCGCCTCTTCATAGTTCGCCGCCGCCATCTGCTTGGCGGCTTCCCGATAGGCCTCGATTGCGCGTGCCTCGGGGGGCTGGGCGTCCGTGACGAAGAGTGCGTCCATGTACGGGCCGCACATCGGGGCGCGCCATTGGACGAGGCCGAGCGGCGCGGCGCTGACCTGCGGGTGATCGGCTACGCACATGGGCACATCGGGCGATGCGTAGACCGGCGCAGGAGGCGATGCGAAGAGCACCGCCGCGAACACCGCTGCGATGAGTCCGCGATGAGCCACACTCCCTATAACATCGCAAATTTGGGAGGGGAGACGCAAAGATTGAATTGCCGACACGCCTCTTTATACGTAATAGGCGCGCCGGCGCTTCATTCTTGCAGGGGTTCGTGGTCCTGCGACTCTCGTTCCGACTCCGAGCTGACGTCGATTTCAGTCTTTTCAGCGGGGGCGGCCGCGTTGGGTTCGTCCTCGAGCTCGGGGCGCAGGACGGTGACGATGCCCACGCCGACCAGCACCAGGAAGCCGACCATGAGCCATAGGGTGCGCCACTTCGCCGTCTCGTAGCGTTCGTCGTACCGGGGCACGCGCTCAGCCTCCGAGCTCGGCCAACGCCGCGCGCGCAGCAGTGACTGCGCGGTCTACCGGCACGTCCTGGGACTCGCCTTCGGTGCGCTTCTTGAGCTCGACGGTGCCTTGCTTCAGGCCGCGTGCGCCGACCGTAATTCGGAGCGGGATCCCCAGAAGATCGGCGTCCTTGAACTTACTCCCCGGTCGCTCGGACCGGTCGTCGAGGAGGACCTCGACACCCTGTGACCGAAGCCCTTCATAGATCTCGGTGGCCTTTGCGAGAGGCTCCTCGTCTTTGCCGATCGGCGTGATGATCACCTCGTAGGGGGCGACGTGGATCGGCCAACGGATACCCTGCTCGTCGTGATGCTGCTCGATGATGGCAGCGATGAGGCGGGTGACGCCGATGCCGTAGCAGCCCATGACGATCGAACGGCTACTCCCCTCCTCGTCGAGGAAGGTCGCGTTCATCTTATCGGTGTAATGGGTGCCGAGGACGAAGATGTGTCCGCCTTCGATGCCGCGGTACAGTTCGAGCTTGCCGTTGCAGTTGGGGCAGGGGTCGCCGGAGGTGGCTTGGCGGATCGAGACGACCTCTGCTTCGAAGTCGCGGCCGTGGTTGACGTTCTTGTAGTGGTACGGGGTCTCTCCTGCGCCGGCGATCGCGTTCGGCACGGCGACCGCGTCTGGATCTGCAATGATGCGGCCCTCGAAGCCCACCGGGCCGACGAAGCCGATCTCGGTTTGGGTGGCTTCTTTCACTGCGGCGTCCGATGCGAGCAGCACCTCCTCGACGCCGAGGTGCCGAGCGAGGCCGATCTCGTTGATTTCGTGGTCTCCGCGCACCACTGCCAAGACGACTTCATCGCCGGCAACGTAGAGCAACGATTTGAGCGTGTGGGACGCTGTGATTTCGGCGCCGAAGAAGGTGACCACCTCGTCGATCGAGTGTGTTTCCGGCGTTTTGACCTTTTCTAGCGCCGCCGCCTCGGATGATTGGGCGGTGGGCGGCTCGGCTCGGCCTGCCTTCGCGACCTCGACGTTCGCGGCGTAGTCGCACGCGGTGCACGCGACGATCCAATCTTCGCCGGTCTGCGCGAGAACTTGGAACTCGGCGCTCTGCTTGCCGCCGATCGCGCCGCTGTCCGCCTCGACGACCCGATAGTCGAGCCCAAGCCGCTTGAAGATGCGGTGATAAGTCTCGCGCATGTGCGCGTAGCTCACGAGGGCGGCTTCCTCCGATACGTCGAAAGAATAGGCGTCCTTCATGATGAACTCGCGGCAGCGCAGAAGCCCCGCGCGCGGCCGCGGCTCGTCACGGTACTTCAGCTGGATCTGATACAAGTTCAGCGGGAGCTGCCGGTAGCTCCGAATCTCGCGCCGAACCATGTCGGTGACGATCTCCTCGTGCGTCGGCGCCAGATGGTAGTCGCCACCTTTGCGATCCTTGATGCGCAGGAGCGTAGGGCCGTACATGTCCCAGCGCCCCGTTTCCTTGAAGTACTCGCCGGGGAGAAGAGTCGGCATGAGTAGCTCCTGTGCCCCCGCCCCATCCATCTCCTCGCGAATGATCTTCTCGATCTTATGAAGCACCCGGGTCCCGAGAGGCAGCAACTCGTAAATCCCGGCCCCCACCATCCGCGCATACCCAGCCCGAAGCATCAGCACATGCGAAGGCATCGTCGCCTCCTTAGGAACTTCCTTCAGCGTAGGAATAAACGCCCGCGAATACCGCATCGCGCCCAGATAGCAGGGCCGGAGAGTGTCCGCTAGGTTCCGATGATGAAGCTTACGCTGGTGGTGCCGGAGCCGCCGATGTTTAGGGTTTGGACGTTTTTGGCGCCTTCTACCTGGTAGCTGCCAGCTTTGCCGGTGACTTGTTTGTGGCAGTCGAGGACTTGGCGGACGCCGGTGGCGCCGACCGGGTGGCCGGCTCCGATGAGGCCGCCGCTCGGGTTGATCGGGGTGGCTCCGTCGAGGGCGATGACGCCTTCCTCGATCGCTTTCCAGCTTTCACCGGGGGCGGTGAGGCCGAAGTGGTCGATCGCCATGTACTCGGAGGTGGTGAAGCAGTCGTGGGTTTCGATCGCGTCGATTCCGCTGCTGTCTGCGATGCCTGCGCGTTTCTGTGCGTCGGTGACCGTGCTGCGAACGTGCGGCAGGATGTACTCCGCGTCGCGACTCTCCGCGACCTTGTCCTCGAAGCGCATGCGCGCCGTTGCGTGCCCCCAGCCCTTGATGCGGGGGACCGATTCGAGCGGCACGCCGACGCGGTCCGCCCACTTCTTGGCGTATTCGGGGGAGGCCAGCAGCATGGCTGCGGCGCCGTCGGTAACCTGCGAACAGTCCGAGATGTGGATGCGGCCGCCGATGGTTCCGTTGAACTCGTCACGGCTCATCGCGTGTTCGTAGTTCATGTACCAGGTGCGGGTCTGTGCGTTCGGGTTGAGCTTCGCGTTGGCGTAGTTGATCGTGCTGATCTCCGCGAGATGCTCGTCTTTGAGCCCGTAGCGCTTGTCGTATTCGTCGCCGAGCTTGCCGAAGAGCTTGGGGAATGGGAACTCGACGCCCTTGGCTTCGAGCTCGTACCAAGCGGCGGTGCCGAGGAAGTCTCCGCCCTCGCCAGGACCGACCGTCTTCATCTGCTCGACGCCGACCACGCATGCGAGGTCGTAGCGCTGCGCTTCGATCTCGGCCGAGGCCGCGAGGAGCGCGATGCTGCCGGATGCACATGCAGCTTCATGACGCGAAGTTGGAAGGCCGCTGAACGCCGGGTCGATCTCCAAGAAGAAGGCACCGAGGTGGCCCTGCTTGCTGTAGAGTTCTCCCGCGAAATTTCCTGTGTGGGCAACGTCGATCTCGCCAGGCTCGATCTGCGTCTCTTTGAGCGCGCCAAGCACCGCCTCGCGCATCATCGCAACGAAGTGCTTCTTCTCTTTCGTCCAGTTGCGGGCAAAGTCTGTCTGGTAGCCGCCGAGAACGTAAACTTCTGGAATCTGTGCCATCTTTTTCACCAAAACCTTTCGCTCACGCGGCGACGAAGAACTTACCCACATTGACCTGCGGGTCATCGAAGAACGTTGTGCCCTCTTGGGCATTCGCAAGTGCGGGCGGCACCGGAAGGCCGGCCTTGTCGATCATCTGGATGGTTCGCTTCAGGCCGATGGTGTCGACCAAGACGCTTGGAGGCGCCCAGTTGAAGCCGTAGCCCATGATGCGATCGATGCCCGAGATGTCGTCGGTTACCTCGCCGACTCGGTGGAACGAGTAGCTGATATACCGGGCGATCACCTTCTGCGCGATTGCGGCGTACGGCCCGGTGGCCTCCGCGAAAGCGCGCATCCCGTCGACATAGCGGCCAACGCGATGCAGGTTCGAGATCTCGTCGATGAAGCTGAGATCCGGCCGTGACAGAGAGGACTTCGGCGTGTAGTTCTGGGTTTTCGGGTCGAGGACGATCCGCCCACCGGCGTCATCCTTGCCGAAGAAGCCGCCGCCGGTCTTGCGACCGAGCACGCCCTTCGCCATCAGATCGGCCATGTACCGCGGAAGCTTCAGCGTGTCGTGCGCCTCGTCAGGAGCGAGCTCGTAGATGTTGTCGACGATCGCGCGGTGGATATCCCAACCCACGAGGTCGATCGTTGCAAGCGGCGTCAGCGCGCGGCCCGTGTATGGACCCACGAGCTCATCGACCAAGATCGGGCCGTGTTCCTCTGCGAGGATCGCGCACTCGTTGAGAAGCTGGAACCCAATTCGGTTGCCCGCAAAGCCCGCCGTGTCCGTCGTCCGCACCATCGCGCGCCCAAGGCGCTTCGTGCAGTACACATCGAGGAAGTCGACCAGCTTGGGGTCGGTGTCCTTGCCGGCGACCAACTCCGTGCCGGTGATGACGTTCGGCGGGTTGAAGAAGTGTAAGCCGAGAAAGTTCTTTCGGAAGGACTCGCTACGGCCTTCAGCCAGCTGGTTGATCGACAGCCCCGAGGTGACGGTCGCGACGATCGAATCCGGCCGTCGCACCGCGTCGATGCGATCGAAGAACTGCTGCTTCAGATCGAGCTGCTCGGTGACCGCCTCGAAGATCAGGTCGGCCTCTGCAACAACGCGATCGAAGTCGTCGTCGTAGCTTCCGGTATCGACCTTTGACGCCACGGTGCTGGAGCGCACCATCTTCACGGCCGCGGCAAGCCCGCCGTCCGCTTTTTCCTTGGTTCGCGCCAAGAAGGTCACCCGAGGCACCGCTGTGGTGAACAGGGCCCCGCTGCCAAGGCCCATCGCGCCATTGGCACCGAGGACCACCACGTGTTTGATCGCGCGTGAACTCAGCAAATCCGAGGATTTGCTGCTCGCCGCTGCTGGGGTCGACGACAACATCTCTTGTCCTTTCGCTTCCTCGACTGTTTACAAGTTAACTAGCCGGGAACGCTCACTCTGGGTCGATGGAGCCCTATCGTCAACTGAAACCGTGCAAAATCAAGCATTTACAAGCGATTTACAAAACTGAATTTCACACGATTTTTGGTCAACTGAGCGAGATCACGGCGATCTCCGGCGTGGCGTGTTACGGAAGCGTGCCAATGGACGCTGCCCACACCGCCCAAGAGCTCGGAGTGACCGAGGAGGCCGTCGAGCTCTTCCGGAGCTCCGACGCGATTGACCTCCACATCGAGTCGTTCGTTTGGCACCGCGTCTTCGGCTACGACCTCAGCCGCCCACACCGCGGCGGACTCTTCGGGCGGAGCTTTTTCGGCCATGCCGACTTTCCGACCGCCCGTGAAATCGGCCTCGGCGGTGCAACCTGGGTCATCAGCACCAATCCGCTTCGTACCGCGCGTGGCCGCCGACGTGCGTTTGAGCAGAACCTCCGAGGGCTCCGTTCCTTGCTCGAGGACGCGCCCGGCATCACACACGTTCGGACCGCGGATGAGTTTCGCGCCGCGCGCAGGGCCGGCGATCACGCCGCCTTCATTGGCATCCAGGGAGGCAACGCGCTCGACGATGGTATCGATGCCTTGGATCTGATCGCCGATGGCTCCGTTCTGCGCGTCACGCTGCTGCACCTGACCTCGTCGCGGCTCGGCGCGTCCAGCGCGCCCGGCTCTTCGCGCTCCACGGGCCTGACCGACTTTGGCCGCGCGTACGTGGAGCGTCTGAACGAGCTTCGCGTGGGGGTCGACCTAGCCCACGTGAACCGCAAGGGCTTCTTCGACGCTGTGGAGGTACACGACAAGACGCAGCCCTTGTTCGTGACCCACACTGGGTTGGCGGGGGTCTACGAGCACTGGCGAAACATCACGGACGAACAGTTGCGTGTTGTGGCCGACACTGGCGGCACCGTCGGGGTCATGCTGCAGGCGTCCTTCCTCGGTCGCCGTGACGTCACCGTCGGTACAGTGGTTGATCATCTCGCGCATATCGTGGACACCGTAGGCGAAGGTCACGCATCGATCGGCACCGACTACGACGGGGCCATCACCCCACCGAAGGACCTGCCGGGGCTCTGGACTCTCCCACGCCTGGTGCAAGAAATGCTCGACCGCGGTTGGTCGGACGTGCGCATTCGGAAAATCCTCGGCGGGAACGCACTGAGGGTCATCGAGGCGTTGCGCGGTTAGCCGAGCGCGCACAGGCTTCCATCATGGCACTCCTGGAACAGATCAACGCGGACCTCAAAAAGGCCATGCTCGAGCGGGACGAGGTGACCCGCGACACCCTTCGTATGGTCAAGTCCGAGCTCCTAATGCTCGATAATCCCGATGGATTGGCGGTGCTGTCCCGCGCGGTGAAGACGCGGCGCGACAGCATCAAGAGCTACGTCGAAGGGGGCCGGCAGGATCTCGCCGACAAGGAGCAAGCCGAGATCGAGGTGATCGAGCGCTACCTCCCAAAGCAGCTGAGCGAAGACGAGACTCGTGAGGCGATCGCTGGAATCATCGACGAGCTCGACCTGTCGAGTAAGAAGGATCTCGGCAGGGTGATGAAAGAGGTCAAGGCGCGGTACCCCGGCCAAGTCGATGGAAGGCTGGCTTCTTCGATTGCAGGACAGCTCCTCGGCTGACGCGCTAGTCGTTCCGTCCCGACCACCATAGCCGGTATCGCTCGCAGATCGCCCTGCGGTCGTCGCGCGGCATGTTGACGCGGTAGCCGTAGTCCTGGCTCGACGCTCGCACGAGGTCGCGGCTCGCGATGGCGCGAATCTCCGGGTCTTCGTGGTCGAGGCTGTCGATCAGCCACTCCACACGCGAGCGCTCACCGTTGTCCGCGAACCAGGTGCGCCACTCCGCATCTCGATCGCCGAAGTCTTGGGCGGTCAGCATGCGCAACACACGCCACGCCGCTTCGCCGAGGACGCCGTGTTCGGACAGCGCGGAAATCAGCGCTTCGATGCAGTCTTCATCGCGGAGCACCGCCAGCGCACGCAGCGCGAGCAGGCGTGAGCGTTGGTCGGTGTCCCGCGCCATGGCGAGAGCGCGGAGCGACTCCTTGAGCCCTTCCACGCCTTGCTGCTCATGGAAGCCCTCGAGTGCGTGCAGTGCGCTCCGCGAGACACCCTGGTCGTCATCGAACAGGGCGGCCGCCAGGGGTTCGATGAGAAGCGGGTGCGGTAGATCAGTCGCGACCAGCGTTGCGTAGTAGCGGATTTCGGGGTCGTCTGACTTGAGGAGCTCGCCAATGTAGGGCGCGGCCCGATCGCCAAATGCGACCAAGGTTCTGCAAAGGCCAGACACGCTCCTGCCCCGGGGCGGCTGCACGTGCGGCTCCCAACGATTGAACCACAGGCGCCCGGGAAAGAGGTTTCGCAAGATCGGAAGGACCTCTTCGCCCATCGCGAGCAAGGCACTGTGTTCGGGCGCTTCTTCGTTTGGCCCGTGCATCCCCAGTCGTACCACCTTGGTGTGGACGCGGGCGGTGAAGTCCGGGGGCTCGAGCTCGAGCAGGGGCGTCCGCGGCGCGCTCCCGACGGCGGTCAGCTCGCCTACGTTCAGACGCTCGACTAGGAACTTCATCGCCACGGCACGCGCGTCGTCGCCTCGGGCGGGCGGAATTCCCGTCCATCGGCGAAACGCCTTGCCGAGCTCGCGGTCGGGCCACCATTTCGCCTCGAGGCTTTCACCCGGCGGCGGGTTCGAGGTCCGCCAACGATCGTCAGGACCTTCAGACTCCGGAGCTTCGCTGGGACTCGGCGCTTCGACGCGGTCGGAGGGGGCATTCTTGATCAGATACGTCGAGTCTCGTTTGCCCTCTGACCCCATGCGCTACCAGGGTACACCAATCGCCGTCAAACGAGCATTTTGATCCGGCGTTCTTCTTGGGCGGTGCTGACCTTACCGGTCGACGCCTCGCGAAGAAGCTTCTTGATGCGGAGCCCAAGGACGTCGATCTCGGTGGATGCGAACTCCTGGCCGCCGAAGCGCTCCACCTGCTCGGTCTGGCGCCTGAGAATTTCGATGTCTTGCCTGAGGATCCGCATCGCCACCGGCTTGAACACGTTGCGCAAAATCCCGTTGGGAATGGGGAGCTTGACGGCGACGGTGGCAAAGATCTCGGTCTGGGTCGGCGTCCGGGGTGTCAATGCTGCCGTGACGATGATGTGACTGCGTTCACTCAACCGATACTCCACCTGTGCGATGCAAGGGAGGAGGAACCGATCCCAATGGAACACTTCGCCGCCTTGCGGCGCGAGGAGGCGGCCCACCAAGCCCTTCGGCCGTTCCTCGCCAATGAATTGCGCCTCCACGCCGCCGTCGAGCGCCCGAACGACGACTTCAATCGGCTTGCGATCGGCGTTCTTGCGGAAGAGCCCCGCGTGCACGAATGCAGTGTGCGGCACGTCCAACGCGTTTTCCGCGACCGCATCGAGCGGCCCAGGCATGTCGAGTCGCTCCCGGATCGTGAGGTATCCGGGCTGATCCGCACACGGGATTTCATAGGGCTCTGACGCTGGATCGACATCGGGTTCGGAGTAGACCCACACCCAACCTTGTGAGTCGCGGCAAGCGAAAGACGGAACTCGGCGCCCGGGGTGGTCCGGCTCACCACACAAGCCAGGCACGGCCTTGCATGTACCCGCGCCGTCAAACTCCCATCCGTGGTACTGGCACTGGATGTTGCCATCGAGGACCCGTCCTGCGGACAGCGGTGCGTTTCGGTGCGCGCAGCGATCGAGTAGTGAGACGCTTTGTCCGCGAGCGTCTCGAAATGTAACGATTGGTAATCCGTTTAACAGGCCCGGCTTGGGTTTCGTTCCCACGTCTTTGCTAGCCGCCACGACGTACCAACCAGGTGCAAAACCGGCGCTTGCGTTCGACTCTGCGTGTTGTGGCTGCGGTGTGCTCATGGTGACCCAAACGCATTTTCTGCGCTTACTCGAATCTGCGGTTGTCTTCTTTGCGTAATTTAGCACGGGTGCAACTGAACTTTCGATGGAACGACGCGGGTTCGACTGCTACACGAGCAGCATGTCACGCCAAAGCAACAAGGAACGTACACGGCATCGTCTGCTTCAGGCGGTTCTCAAAACGATCCAACGGTACGGACACGGCACCCTGACGACGGGACGAGTCGCACAGCTTGCCGGGGTGGCCCAACCCACCTTCTACGTGCACTTCCGGAGCATGGATCAGGCTCTCGAGGAGGTGGCCGAGTGGGTCGCACAGGAGCTCACCCCGGTTCTCGGTTTGGCGACTTCGGCCGAGCCGGATCGAGCCTCCGAGGTGCTCGAGGAGGCCGTGCGGAAGTGCACGGGTTCGCTCGTCCGTGACCGCAAGGTCGCAGAAGTATTCCTCAGAAATCGCATGGATCCTACGTCCCCGCTCGGTCGGCGCTGGAGCGTGCTCACGGGAAGCTTCCGGGAGCGGATGCGCCAGATTGTCGTCCAGGTGCGCCCTGATGCCACGCCGTCCGACGCGGCGCTCCACGCCGAGCTGCTCGTTAGCATCGTTTTCGGCCTCGCCGAGGCCCATCTCGACGGCCGGGTGGACGACCTCGACCGCGCCACCGCCACCGCCTCGCGCGCGATCATCACCAGCATCCTGGCGACATCACACGTCGCGGACGCCGCCTGAGGAACTCGTCGCCGAGGGTCGGCTTCCGGCCCAGGGGCTCCCATGTTAGGGCCGCGGGGTGATCGATCTCTTCAATCCGTCCGCGGAGCATCGCGCCCTTCGCGAGCTCGTACGCTCCTTCACAGAGCGAGAAGTCGACCCGCAAGCCGAGGCATCAGATCGTGAGGAGCGGTTCAATATAAAGCTCTTTGCCCAACTCGGTGAGCTAGGGCTTCTCGGGATCACCGTGGAGGAGCGCTTCGGTGGCGCTGGCCTGGATCCCGTCGCTGCGGTGATCGCGCACGAGGAGCTTTCGGCCGCCGACCCTGGCTTCGCCTTGGCGTACCTCGCGCACTCTATGCTCTTTGCGAACAACCTTCAGATCAACGGCAGCGACGAGCAGCGCAGCAAGTACCTGCCCGATGCGTGTGCCGGCAAGAAGGTTTGCGGCATGTGCATGAGTGAGCCAGGGGCTGGCACGGACGTGCTCGGCATGCAGACGAGGGCGGTTCGCAACGGCGACACGTATGTGCTCAACGGCGCCAAGATGTGGATCACCAACGGAGCCGTGAACGACACCGAGCTCGGCGACACGTTCCTCGTGTACGCGCGTCTGGAAGGTAGCCCTCGCAATCAGCTATCGATGTTCATCGTCGAAAAGGGGTTCGCCGGTTTCAGTCTAGGTCAGAAGATCAAGGGCAAGCTGGGGATGCGCGCGTCGACCACCGCTGAGCTCGTCTTCGAGGATTGCGAGGTCCCGGCGGAAAATCTGGTGGGCGCTGAAGGTGCCGCGACGCTTCACATGATGCGCAACCTCGAGCTCGAGCGCTTGACCCTTGCCGCGATGAGCCTGGGGATCGCCCGCCGGTCCATCGAGGTCATGAATCGCTATGCGACCGAACGGACGTCCTTTGGCAAGCCGCTGCGCGAGTTCGGTCAGATCCAGCGCTACATCGCGCAATCCTATGCGGAGTACATGGCAGGTCGTACGTACACCTATTACACGGCTTCGACGATGAGCTTGGACACGCCCGGTCACCGTCTCGATTCCGACGGGGTGAAGCTGTTCACCTCGACGATCGGCAAGCAGGTCGCCGACCGCGCGATCCAGGTACTCGGGGGCTACGGCTACGTGGCCGAGTACGCCGTCGAGCGGCTGTGGCGCGACGCCAAGCTCCTCGAGATCGGGGGCGGCACCCTCGAGGCGCACCACAAGAACATGTGCCGGGAGCTCGCTCGCACCGATCGCATTTTGTGAGAAACCCCACATCTCGCTAGCTTCTCCCATGTTTCCGTCTCCCTAAGTAGCCGATGGCTCTATCGAGCGGCTATGCTGTGCTCTGTGACGCTTTCCCTTTGGGGGGGATAAGACGAAGTGACGCAAGAAGCCGTAGCCAGCGATATACCCACGCCACCAGTCGACCTGCCGGTTCTCGGAACGTTCGCCGGCTACGACGTCCTCGGGCGCCTTGCGCTCGGCGGGATGGCCGAGATTCTTCTCACGCGTCACGCCAACACCGAAGGCGACCATCGCTTTCTGGTGGTGAAGCGGATTCTTCCGCACTTCGAGCAGGACAACGACTTCGTCCAGATGTTCCTCGACGAGGCGCGCATCGGGATGCAGCTCAAGCATCCGAACATCATCCAGTTCCATCAGTTCGGCGCGGACGAAGGGTCGCACTTCATCGTGATGGAATGGGTCAACGGAGTGCCGCTGGGCCGGATGATTCGCAAGGCGCGCAAATCCGGCGGAGTAGGGGTGCCAATCGCCATTCGCATCGGCGTCGACGTGGCGCGGGCGCTTCACTATGCGCACATCGCGAACGACGAGCACGGCGAACCGTTCAACATCGTTCACCGCGATGTGTCGCCGCACAACGTCATGATTGGCTACACCGGCGCCGTGAAGCTGCTCGACTTCGGTATCGCCAAGGCGGACCACCGTGCACACAAGACCCAAGCCGGAGTGGTCAAGGGCAAGTTTGCCTACATGGCGCCCGAGCAATGCACGGCGGGCCAGGCGGACCATCGTCTCGACATCTTTGCCCTGGGGGTTTGCATTTTCGAAGCGCTCACCGGGCGCTCGCTCTACCGGAGGCAGACCGAAGCCGCGACCATGCGGGCCGTCATCATGGACCCGGTGCCGTCACTCAAAGAGCGCATGCCGGACGTTTCCGACGAGCTCGATCAGATCCTTCAGAAGGCCCTCGCGAAGGAAGCTGGCGATCGCTTCGCAACCGCCGAGGAGTTTGCCAACGAGCTCGAGCGCTTCGGCAAGGAAACCAAGCAGTTCGCCACGCAACGCGAGGTCGCCGACTTCATCAGGAAGGTCTTTCCGGAAGAGTTCACGCGCGGTCCGCGGGTCGACACCGTGCCGTTCGGCGCCTCCATCACGCTCGACATGCATCACGCGAATGATTCGACTTCGTCCGCTGCTGACCATGGGAAGTCGTACGTGTCCCAGATGCCAGGGGCGGTTCGCGAACTCGAGATCGACGGAGCCGGAGCGGGGCTCGATCTTGGGCATCTCCTCGATGCGCCGGTCGTTGCGCCGCTGCCTGCGCCTGACGCGCAGTCCGCAGTGGCGGATGCCCAGCCCAGCCCACGTCCGACGCTGGATGCTCCCAAGCTGATCCCCAAGCGAGCGGCGCCGAAAAAGGGTCCAATCGGGCCGAAGAGGTCGTCTCGCTTTGGTTGGAAGCAGATGGGGTTGGTCGTCTTGCTCCTGCTTGGTGGCACCGCCGTGGCTTACGAGCGAACCGACATCGTCAAGGATGCGGTGGGGCGAGTCGAGCTCATGTTCGAGGACAAGGGCCCGCCCGAGGTCGCCGTTGATGACAATCCGCTTCTGCGCCAGCACGGGGCGCGCATCCTGATCGCATCTTCGCCGCCCGGTGCGACCGTCTTCCTGGACGGCAAGGAGCAAGGGGTGACG
>PVMS01077904.1_pt1 | contig 22490 bp, 20 predicted proteins | sample 1853461 | NCBI WGS metagenome assembly PVMS01 (sample SAMN08582032, study PRJNA380276) | Marine sediment metagenome, whole genome shotgun sequencing project. | isolation source: ocean sediment barecode stripped | collected 2017 | reverse complement strand
CAATGTTCTGGAATGGTACGATTTTGCTCTTTACGGGTTTTTCGCTCCAGTTATTGCGAAGCTCTTTTTCCCTTCTGATAATCAAATTACCGGACTATTAGCCACTTTTGGTATTTTTGCCGTGGGTTTCCTGATGCGCCCGGTAGGTGCAGTATTATTCGGTATTATAGGGGATAAACTAGGCCGAAAGAAAGCTCTTGAAATATCAGTAGTAATGATGGCAATTCCAACTACATTGATCGGGGTGTTGCCCACTTATGAGACTGCAGGGATCTTGGCGCCAATTTTACTAACTATAATCAGACTTATTCAAGGAATATCGGTAGGCGGCGAGTTCACAGGTTCTATATCATATGTCGTTGAAAACGCTCCCCACCCTCCGGGACGTAGAGGCTTTTACAGCAGCTGGACAGTATTCAGCTTATTAGGCGGAATCCTTCTTGGATCTGCTATTGCTTCACTAGTTACTAGTGTATTTAGCGATGCTCAGTTACATAGCTTTGGTTGGCGGCTTCCGTTTTTACTCGGACTGGTCATAGGATTACTAGGGCTATATCTCAGAAAGGGTCTTGATGAATCTCCGGCGTTTAAGAAAATGAAAGAAGCCGGCGAATTATCAAAGAAGCCTATAGCAGATGCATTTAAGTATCACTGGAAAGAGATACTGATTGTAATCGGCGCTACATGTGTCGGGTCTGTAAACTTTTATATGATTTTCGTCTATATGACGACATACCTGTCAACCGAGACTCACCTACTACTTTCAACCGCTCTCGATATTAATATCATCAGCATGATTGTCCTAATGATCCTTACTCCATTTATGGGACTTCTATCCGATAAAATCGGCAGAAAACCGGTCTTAATTACCGGATGTCTAATAATAGCTATATTCGCATACCCGCTTTTTATTGTGCTTACGGAAGGCCACGCGTTGTATGATCTTCTTTCGCAGATTGTCTTTGCAATAGGTCTGGCTATGGTATTTGGACCGTTCGGCGCTATGATGGTTGAGCTCTTTCCGACAAGGATTCGTATGAGCGCTGTTTCAATAGGTTACAATATTGGCTTTGCTGTATTCGGAGGGACAGCGCCATTTGTTGCTACATATCTTATAGACATTACTGGAAATAAGCTTTCTCCAAGCTACTACCTGGTGGCAGCCGCTGTTACCTCACTTATAATATTTATCATGATACGTGAGTCATACAAAGATGATGTGCGGTAGGTTATATTAATAAAACTAATTTATGGAGGATATAAAATGAAACAAAGAACATCAAAGAGATTTGCGTTCTTCAGAGTAATTGCATTCGTTCTTTGCGCATCTGCTACTCTGGGGCTTGCTACTTCATGCGACAATGAGAGCAATGCACAGGGCAGTGAGATAGAGTTTGCCGAGACCTATTCGGGAAGTTTCGAGACAGCACCTGCTGCAACTGATACAAACGGCGACGGCAGACCTGCAAATATAGGTCAGTTCATGGGGACAAGCACATTCGGAAGCGTCTCCATTCAGAGCTTAAACGAGTTTGAAATCGTACACGAAAATGCTGATTGCGATGAAGGAGAGGACGAGTTTGCTTTGGTACAAGGTAATTTCGTAAAGCGTTTTTCAAACGGCGAGCTTATTTTCGGCACATGGGATAGCGGAGTAAGCTGCTTTGACCCTGATACGAACATCGCCATTACAACCCAAGTGGGTACTTTCTCTGGTGGCACGGGCCAGTTCGAAAACGCGACGGGGCCGATACAGATAAACTACACATCGACTTTCCTGGCTGTACCCAGCATAGACGGGTTTAGTTTCGGCGGCTCAAGCGGTACCGGTATTGGGACGATAATTTTTAACGGAAATTAGGTCAGGCTGGATGTTTTAAAATAGTCCCAGAAGCTTAAGTGAAATTATGAAGATTGCGACAATCATAACGTAGCGGATAACTTTCTCACCACCTTTTACAGAAATGCGAGCGGCCCACCAGCCTCCAAGACCGTTTCCCGCAGCGAGAACAAGTCCGAGCAACCAATCTACATTATCTGTCCATATGAAAATAAGGAGAGCGGGTATTGTAAATATCAAAGTGATGAACACTTTGTGCATATTTACGAATACAAGGTTTATTTTTAGCAGATGATAAAGAGCAGCCATTATCAATAATCCAACACCAACCTGAACAAACCCACCGTAAAAACCTACTGCAAACATTATCGGATATATAAGCCAAGTCTTCTTCCCTTCCTCAGTTGTAATACCGTTCTTAAACTGGGGAATAAGCATTGATATGATTACTCCGATCATTACAATACCGAGGATTATCTCAAACCATTTATCGCTGATTCTGACCGCGATTAAAGCGCCAAGAACAGCTCCGGGGATGGTAAAGGCTGCCAGTCTTAGACTTAGACCTAATCCGGTTATTTTCTCTTTACGAAATGATAGCGTAGCGAACAGGCTCTGAATCAAAATTCCGACTCGGTTAGTGCCGTTTGCGGTTGCACTATCGAGTCCGAGAAAGATAAGCGCGGGTAAAGTGAGGCTTGAGCCACCACCCGCCATTACATTGATTACGCCGGCTATGAGCCCCACACCAAATAATATTAGAACATCTAGATATTCAGGCATATGCTATCTCAACTTTATTATCCAAGTGTCCTAAAAGTTACTCTGAAATCGGGATTTAGTATAGATTTCTCAGATAATTGACAATATAATTAGTGTTCGTGAGATAATGGTGTTTAACATTCCCATCAATTAATTTCAAAGACCATGCTAGAGCGTTTATTTAATCTAAAAGAACAGGGCACGGACGTAAGCACTGAAATAATGGCGGGTATTACGACATTTATGACAATGTCGTACATTATTTTTGTTCAACCCGCCGTCTTAGGTGCTGCCGGGATGGATCCGGGTGCTGTGATGGTCGCCACATGCTTGTCCGCAGCCTTGGGAACAGTGCTAATGGCGTTCCTTGCTAATTATCCAATAGCTCTAGCTCCTGGCATGGGTCAGAATTTTTACTTCTCTTATATAGTAGTCCTAACATTAGGATATAGTTGGCAGGAGACTCTGGGCGCCGTTTTTATTGCGGGCCTAGTTTTTATGTTACTTTCCACAGTGGGCCTCCGCGAAAAACTCATGAACATTCTTCCCAACTGCCTTAAGTACAGCATTCCGGTGGGGATAGGGCTTGTGATTGCACTTGTAGGACTTGAATGGTCGGGAATGGTAGTGAGTCATCCTATAACATATGTCACACTTGGAGACCTTACTTCAACTCCCACACTATTATCTATTTTTGGGCTTTTGGTTATGGCTATTCTTTTTGCGCTCAGAGTCCGGGCTGCAATACTAATTGGATTCCTGGTTACAGCAATTGCAGGTCTAATAATTGGAATAATCGAATTTAAAGGAGTATTTGCCTCCCCCCCCTCACTTGCCCCTACCCTACTTAAGCTCGAGATACCAAACGTATTTGTAAGCCCTGAGCTTATAACCATAATCTTCGTTTTTCTTTTTCTGGATATCTTTGACACTATAGGCACATTAATTGGGGTGAGCCAGCCGGCGGGTCTTATGGTAAACGGCAAGCTACCCAGAGCTAGACAGGCATTATTATCAGACGCTGTTGCCACTAGTGCAGGTGCATTATTGGGAACATCGACAATTACAAGCTATATAGAGAGCACTACTGGAATTTCTGCCGGAGGTAAAACGGGATTAACTAATATAGTTGTTGCCATACTATTCTTATTAGCAATATTCTTAAACCCAATCGTTCAATTGATTGGGGCAGGACACGAAATAGGAGGAATAACAGTGTATCCGGTTATTGCACCCGCTTTGATTATAGTGGGCTGCATGATGTTCAAAAATATAGTGAATATAGATTGGGAAGACTATTCAGAATCCAGACCCGCATTTCTGACCCTCCTAATGATGCCTCTTACTTTTAGTATTACTGAAGGTATTTCCTTTGGAATTATCTCTTATGTGCTGCTTAAAGTAATTAGGGGGAAAGCAAGAAAAATCCATTGGCTTCTATACCTTTTCGCAATCCTGTTTGTTGCAAGATATATATGGCTTAAATAAAGGGGGCAGTTCTTAAAGCTCCGGAGCTGCGGCTTTATCTAAGTACCATTCTAGTAAACCGTTTTCTGGTTCTACCATTGACGCTGGGTAAGGTAGAGGTTTTGACCCCTTTTCTAGTATTTCCTTAAAAACGGGGGCTTTTGCCGCTCCCGCTACTAGAAATGATACTCTTTTGGCATTATTGATTACCGGAAAAGTAATACTAATTCTTTTTTGCCCGGTGTCAGGATGCTCCGCGACAACGCAAATTCTTTGCATTTCCTTTAAATTAGAAGCCCCGGGGAAAAGGGATGCGGTATGGCCGTCATCTCCCATACCCAGGAAAATCCAGTCGAACTCGGGAAATCCATTTACACCAGTGGCAACATTTTCCTCTATAATTTTTCCATATCTTAGAGCTTCATTGGTTGGCAGGTCTTCCCCCAAGACCCTGTGGATATTAGAAGCAGGTATATCAATGTGCGAAAGTAATGAGTCATTTGTCATCTTATAGTTGCTCTCGCCGTTATCAGGAGGAACACAGCGCTCATCTCCCCAGAAAAAGGTTACATTTTCCCAGGGGATCTCATCACGATATGGAGGCTCTGCAAGGATTTCAAAAAATGCCTTAGGTGTATGCCCACCCGAAAGCGCAACTGTTAAAGACTCGCTGGAATTGGCTTTTTCTTCTACAGCATTTTTAAAATCCACTGCCAACTGCTTGGCTAACTCCGCACTGTCTTCAAAAAGATAAAATTTCTTTTCCATAATTGGGACTACCTATTAATAAATGCTATCTATAACTCGCAGTACTCTCCGTCATTTGATAAGTTCTTACACGGATAGCGCCAATCATCACCGGGATTATCAAACAGTTTGCTAGCTTCAGGCGGCCCCCATGTGCCTGCGGGGTAACCGTACATCTTAATCTTATCGTTACGCTCCCATGCCTTAAGTATAGGATCGACAAATTTCCAGCACGCCTCCACCGCATCTGCCCTCGCAAAGTGTGTAGCGTCACCCTGTATACAGTCTATTATCAATCGTTCGTAAGCTTCGGGAATATATGCATCAGCCAGATCGGAATAATGAAAGTCCATACCTACTTCTTTTATGTCGAATCCGGCTCCGGGCTTTTTCATTCCGATCTTAAGAAGAATTCCCTCATCGGGCTGAATCCTTATAATTAGCTGGTTGGGAGTGGCTTCGCAGAGCTCGCTCTTTGTAAATAAGTGATGAGGCGTTTTCTTAAAATGCACGACGACTTCTGTAACACGTGTCGGGAGATATTTCCCGGTGCGGATGTAAAACGGAACATCTCCCCAGCGCCAATTGTCTATATATAACTTTAGCGCCACAAACGTTGCCGTACGCGAATCGGGAGCAACATCTTTTTCCTGCCTGTAACCAAGAACTTGTTCCCCACGGATTTTTGATGCAACATACTGTCCCTGCACCGCGTATTTTGTTACCTCACTTGGTTTAATAGGGCGAAGGGATTCAAAAACCTTTACGCTTTCATTGCGGACATCAGTAGCGTTAAAAAATGAGGGAGGCTCAATTGCAATTGTGCCAAGCACTTGAAGCAAATGGTTTTGTATCATGTCTCTCATTGCGCCGTAATGGTCATAGTATCCGCCTCTCAGCTCGACACCAATAGATTCAGATGCTGTTATCTCAATATGACTGACATAATTCCTGTTCCACAGAGGCTCGAAAATACCGTTTGCGAAACGCAGTGCAAAAATATCCTGCACTGTCTCTTTTCCGAGATAATGATCTATCCTGTAGATCTGATCCTCATCGAATATGCTTTGCAGCTCTGCGTTTAATGCTTTGGCGGATTTTAGGTCTCTGCCGAAAGGCTTCTCTATGATAATGCGTTTCCAAGAGGAGGTTTTACCTTCTTGTTGAAGGCCTTTTTTCCCGAGGTTTTTGGAGATCGATGTGTATAAGCTAGGCGAGGTCGAAAGATAATAAATATAGTTCCCGCCGATCTTGAGCTTTTTATCAATCTCAGACAATTTTACCTTGAGTTCTTGATAGTGATTTATATCAGTTGCGTCGAGAGCCTTATAGTAGAGGTGTTTTGAAAATGCTCCGAGTTGTTTCTGGTCGGCTCTTTTGAGACTGGCGTAAGTTTTGATATCGCTGACAATTTTCTTCCTAAACGCTTCATCTGAATAGGGTGATCTACTGGTACCCAGTATAGCAAAGTTTTTCGGAAGCAATCCCTGACGATATAGAGCATAGATTGCAGGCATTAACTTTCTTTTAGTTAAATCCCCCGAAGCTCCGAATATAACAATTATGCAATTGTTCTCTTGTGCCATTTAAACACCTCTTTTTAAATTCTTATTAGTACAGTTCTAAAAACTACTTAATCATCCGATTTCTTCTTCACCGCATGACCGCCAAACTGATTCCTGAGCGCAGCGATAGTTTTCATGGAAAAGGAATCGGTATCTCTGGATGCAATCCTAGCAAGAAGAGATGCGGTAATAATAGGCGCGGGGACATTTTGACGCATCGCAGCCTCTACAGTCCAGCGTCCCTCACCACTATCCCAAACGTAAGGATCAAGATCATCAAGAGTCGGGTCAGCTTTAAACACTCTTTCGGCAAGCTCGAGTATCCAGGAGCGAATAACGCTACCGTACTGCCATACTTTACTGATTGCCCTGAGATCCAGATCAAATTCGGCGCTTTGAAGAATAGCGTAACCTTCGGCATAAGACTGGAGCATTCCATATTCGATACCGTTATGAACCATCTTTACATAGTGACCTGAGCCTTCAGGACCGCAGTACAAGTATCCGTTTTTAGGTGCTAAGGTTTTAAAAATCGGCTCTGCTTTATCACAGGTTTGTTTATCTCCGCCGTACATCAGGCAGTAGCCCTCTTTTAATCCCCAGACGCCGCCGCTAACGCCGCAGTCTATAAATTTAATACCGCTTGATTTAAGTGATTTGGCTCTTTTTTGAGAATCCTGCCATTCAGAATTTCCACCGTCTATTATTATGTCGCCTTTCTTAAGATATTTCTTGAGTTCCCTTATGTTTTGGTCCACCGGCTTACCCGCGGGAACCATAAGCCATACAATTTTAGGCTTAGGCAGTTTCTTAACTAAATCGGCAACCGACTTCGCGGGAATAGCTCCCTTTTTTGCCGCCTCATCAATGGGCCCCTGAGTAAGGTTGTAAACAACTACTTCATGCTTATCGCGAATAAGGCGCTGCGTCATATTTCCGCCCATTTTTCCAAGACCTATCATTCCAATTTTCATACTGCCCTCCTTAAAATGTTATTTGTATTTTTTGAATTTGAAAACCCTGTTTCTTATCATATCACCAAATTTATCTTACTGCACACTCTTTAGTAAAGCTTTTACGTTCTCCTTAACCGAGCCTTTGGAGTTATAGACGCTTGAGCCGGCAACTAAAACCGTGGCGCCCGCTTCTACAACAAGAGGGGCGGTTTCAAGATCAATCCCCCCGTCAAGCCCAATAGCTACATCAAGCCCGCGGTCTTCAAGCATAGATTTGAGAACTCGAATTTTATTAAGCTGACTGTGGATAAACTTTTGGCCGCCGAACCCGGGATTTACTCCCATTATCTGAACAAAATCAGAGAGCTCAAGAACATCCTCTATCATATCCGCAGGGGTCGCTGGATTTAAAGTAACGCCTGATTTCACACCGAATTCTCTGATTATCTGAAGCACGCGGTGGAGGTGGAGGCAAGCCTCTTGATGTACGATAATTCGGTCTGCGCCTGCTTTAACAAAATCCTCTATATACTTCTCAGGCTCTATAATCATTAAATGAACGTCCAGCATCATATTCGTAATAGGTCTTATCGAGGCCACTACTCCCGGGCCAAAATTAATGTTTGGAGGAAAACGGCCGTCGATCACATCAATTTGTATGGCCGAAACACCTGCGTTCTGTGCTTCTATCACAGCTTCGCCCAGTTTTGTAAAATCCGCAGATAGTATTGAAGGTTCTATAATTACCATAATATACGCTCAAATTTTAAGAATCGTTTCTCTTCTGATAACGTATGCCGTTTGATGTGGCAACTATAACTTCACTTGCAGTCCCTAAAAACAAGCCGAACTCTACAATCCCGGCTTTTTGGCCCAACTTTCGCGCAAGCTCTTCTAAATTGGGTATCGGTCCGAATTTTGAGTCCAAAATATAATTACCTTGATCCGTTTTGTAAGTTTCTCCGACGTCATCCTTTCGCAGAACCGGATCTCCACCTAGTGATTTTATGAAATTAGAGACCGGCATCCAGGCAAAAGGGATGACCTCTATAGGAAGTGGGAAATGAGTTCCCAGCATGGGGGACAATTTACTCTCATCTACAACCATTATGTTCCGTTTGCTAGACTGCGCGAGCACCTTTTCTCTCAGCAATGCCCCGCCTCCGCCTTTTATTAAATTGAGCTGTGGATCCACTTCATCAGCGCCGTCTATCGTGAGATCAAGCTCCTGCTTTTCGTCAAAAGTAATAATAGGTATTCCAAGATCTTTAGCTCTCTTTTCAGTCTGAATTGAACTACATATACCAACTATATCCTTTAATCTGCCTTCCTTTAACCTGCGCCCTAATTCCTCAAGCGCAAAACGAGTTGTGCTCCCTGTACCTAAGCCGAGCACCATCCCGGATTCTACAAAATCCACTGCGCTTACTCCGGCTTCTTTCTTGAGTCTGTCCTGAAGACTAACTCCGTTGTTTGAGGATGGAGGGGTCAATTGGTTTTCTCCTCTTGTGAATTTAATTCGGATATGAAATTCTTCGCTGTCTCTAGTAAATCAGGGGGATTATCCACAATACGTAGATTATTATTAGCGGGTAGTTTGTGGACACCGTCCCTTGTGAAATCCGAAGGTACGGCGATACATCTTATTTGCGCGGCAAGCGCTGCTTTAACCCCTGAAGGGGAATCCTCGATTGCCAATGCTTCGGGAGGAGAGACACGGAGCTCTTCAGCAAGCAGATTATATATCTCGGGATCGGGTTTGCCATGTTCTACATCTTGAATGGTTGAGATGACGTCAAACTCTGAGCGGATGTTGAGTACGTCCAATACCCGGTAGGCCTCCTTTCTATGAGACATGGTTCCAAGCCCTGTCGGATAACCTTCTTTATTTGCCCACTTCAGCAGAGCCAAATTGTACGGACATAAGTGTTCTTTTAGAATTTTAGGATCGGATATCATTTGAAAGTAAGACTCCATTCTAATATCAACAAAAGCCTGCCACGGCTTGGCAACATCGAACTCTTCCATCCTTGCTGAAGCTTCCTCCCCTAGATTAAATCTGTTTAAGAGTCCCTTTGCAACCTCTTTTCTCGATAGACCAACAAAATTCTTAAAGGCCTCAATCACCTCTTCTTCGCTCAGAGAAGAGTTTAACTCAACCGCGGCCCTCGCATAAGACTCAGCCTTTAGAACTTCCGTTTGCACAAGAGTGCCGTCAAGATCGAAGATAAGTGCTTTTATCAATTGTCCAAGTTTTTATAAGCTTTTTGTCAATCTTTCAATATCGCTTACAACATCTTCTCCCAAATGGAATGTGATAACGTTTCGTTTGTTGTCGAGCAGCGCTTGCCGGTCACCAAGGGCCTGGGCGTTTTTCAAAACCCCAAAGCTCATTGATGAAGCCTTTTTGCCCGCTTCATTGGGTATTGGAATATCCTCGGGCATCTCCGAAGTAAACTGTATAAATAATCCGTTACCCGCGTCACCCTTATGAAGCTGCCCTGTTGAGTGCAGGAATCTGGGTCCAAACCCGGAGGTAGTAGCCAGACGGTATTCAGACTGGATTTTCTTACGCAATTTCTGCATCGCTTCATAAGTCTCGTCATCAGGTTTTACATAGGCCTGAAGAGTTACGTAGCTTCTGCCTTTAGATTCGTTTTTACCTTTTTTAGCAAGGGAAAGAAATTTCTTAAGAGCACCTTCTACACTATCCGCTTTGAAGCTAGAATAAACAGTGATGCCGTCGTCTTCTAAAGTCGGCTCTACATATGGTAGTTTTCCCTTTTTTCTGATACGCGGTAATCATGTTGCGAGCCAGAATCTTTGCGGCTTCGACATTAGGCTGATTAAAGGGATGAATACCTATAATCATCCCGGCAATTGCAATCGCCATCTCCCAGCGGAAGAACTCGCCCCCAAGATCGTATATGTCTTTAAGGTTAATCCTTACTACCGGATGCCCCGCATCTTCAAGCGCCCTTACCTTGTCATCATACGTATTGTTGTTCGCTAGTCTGAGATAAACAAATAGTCTGTCATTTGCGTAATTCTCGGGAGGACCTATAGGCTCACGGTCTACAGGAAGTATTCCTTTTCCAATCTTTCCGGTGCTCTCAGCTATTAACTGTTCCGCCCATGCGCCAAATCCCTGGATAGGAGGAGAAGTTATGAGTGTAACCTTGTCGTGGCCTGCTTTGGCTAACTCGCCCATAATAGCGCCTAACCAGGCTCCGGAATGATCCCCTTCAACGGCACAGTTACAGCTTTCGTTGTTATGGAGCATCTTTATAGCCCGCTCCAAAAGTAATGGAACGTCTACACCCTGAAAAGCCGCGGGAGGTATACCTACAAAAGACAGAGCGGAGTAACGCCCCCCAATATTAGGATCGTTTAAGAACGTCTTTCTGAATTTAAGGTCTTTTGCTATCTTCACAAGACCGCTGCCCGGATCGGTAATCGCGACAAAATGCTTTCCTACTTCTTTCTTACCAACCTCGGCTAACGTCTCGTTATAAAAATATTTCATATAAGAAAGGGTTTCAGCGGTACCGCCCGATTTGGTGGAAACAATAAAGAGTGTTTTTTTCATATCGAGACGTCTTCTATAATCAAGTATCATCCCCGGGTCAGTGCTGTCTAAAACAGCAACGTCTAAATACCCGTCTTTAACCCCGTAGGTCTCGCGAATAACTTCAACAGCGAGACTGGATCCGCCCATACCTAAAAGGAGCGCATTCGTATAGCCCGCCGCCCTCACCTGGTCAACAACAGCATTTATGCCTGCAAGGGCTTCTGCCATAACTTCAGGAATATGAAGCCACCCTAGACGGTTGCTTATTTCAGTCGGATTATCTTCCCAAACCAGGTAGTCAAAATTCCAGATTTTCTCAATTATTTTGTTCTTACGTATATTCTCCAGAGCCTTATCTACGGCAGCCTGGTACTTACCCAAGCTTGCCGTATAGGGCTTTTTTTCCTCAAGAATTTGCTCCTTTTTATCAGCAATACTTTGCATTAGAATCTCAAAGGACTCTGCAAATTTTTTAACGCCGTCCTGAAGGAGAAAATCGGTAACGTCATTTAATTTAATCCCCACCTTTTTCAGCTTTGCCAGATCGGCATGCGCCTGCTTTAAACCTTTGGTAAGTGTGATCTTAGGATTACCGTGGTCACGGAAATTTTTATATGTAGCTGGAGGCACAGTATTTACGGTGTTGGGACCAATTAGCTCGTCTACATAAAGTGTATCGGGATATGCAGGGTTTTTAGTGCTGGTACTAGCCCAGAGAACCCTCTGGGGTCTGGCCCCTAGGTCTTTAAGTTTTTTCCACCTGGGGCCGCTGAAAACTTTTCTGTATTCTTCATAAGTTATTTTGGAATTAGCAATAGCAATTTTGCCTTGCAGATCTGTGTTGCCTATTTTTTCTAACTCAGCGTCTACAGCGGAATCGACTCTGCTGACGAAAAAGGATGCAACTGAAGCCACTTTATCAACCCTGTGACCTTTGAATACCGAAGGGCCATCTGCGGCAAGTCTTTCAAGGCCTTTAATATAGGCCTCAGCCACAGCATTATATTGATCCAGACTGAACATCAGTGTGACATTTATATTGATGCCTGATCCGATAAGCTCAGTGATTGCGGGAATTCCAGCTGGAGTAGCAGGAACTTTGATCATCACATTAGGTCTGCCTAACGCAACGAAATATCTTTTAGCATCCTTAATAGTTTGTTTAGTATTGTTTGCTAATGTGGGGCTAACCTCAAGACTGATAAATCCGTCTCTTCCGTTAGTTTCTTCATATAAAGACCTGAAGCCATCCGCCGCAAGAGCAATGTCCTTAAGCACAAGAGCCTCATATATCTCGTCCACTGATTTATTCTCTTCGACCAACGCTTTTAAATCCTCATCATAGTCAGAACTACCGGCTATGGCCTTTTCCAGAATAGAGGGATTGGAGGTTTCTCCCCTGAGCCCCTCATCAATCAAGGCCCTGAGCTCTCCTTTTATTAGAAATGAGCGTCTTATGTAGTCATACCAAATTGACTGACCTAGTTTTGTCAGTTCTTTGATTCTGGACATTATGCTCTCCTTTAATTTTTGTTATATTATTATTTATGGGGACTAATTATTTTTTCCCAGACTTCTTAGATATTTTCTTACCGTTCATTTTTAAGATCACATGTGCTTTATCTACTACATGCTCGACTGTAAACCCGAACTCAGGCCATAAATCCCCTATAGGTGCTGATTCTCCAAATGTGCTTACACCAAGTACCCCGCCCTTGTCATGGAGCCCGACATATCTTCGCCACCCGAAAGTAGACCCGGCTTCTACAGAAACTCGGGCACGGACTGAATCGGGCAGAACCTTCTCCCAATATTCCTGACCCTGCATTTCATATAGAGACCAGCAAGGCATACTTACCACACGGGCGTTGATTCCCTGTTTTTTAAGCTTTTCATATGCACCCAGGCACAATTGAACTTCAGATCCTGTACCAATTAATATTATATCGGGTTTGCCGTTGCTATCAGCGATAATATATGCGCCTTTTAAAGCTCCCTCTGCAGGTCCATATTTATCCCGGTCAATAGTAGGAACATTCTGCCGGGTAAGGATTAAAGCAACCGGTCTGTCTTTGACTTCCATTACATACTTCCATAAAGCACTCAACTCATTAGCATCCGCTGGCCTTATAACATCAAGGTTAGGTACCGCTCTAAGTGCGGCAAGATGTTCTATTGGTTGATGAGTAGGTCCATCTTCTCCAAGACCGATACTATCATGCGTAAATATGTAGATAACGGGAATCTGCATTAAACAGGAAAGCCTTAGAGGCGCTTTCATATAATCTGAGAATACAAAATAACATGCTGCATACGCCCTTAGCTTGCTGAGCACCATCCCGTTTGTCACAGCAGCCATGGCGTTTTCTCTTATGCCGAAGTGGAAATTCCTCCCGCTGTATACATTTCTTTCAAAGCTGCTCGCATCATCCAAATAGGTTTTGGTTGAAGGTCCTACATCCCCAGCACCCCCAAGAAGCCATGGGATATCTTTTCCTATAGCATTTAGGATCTTACCGTTAGAGCTTCTTGTTGCAGGTCCATTTGGATCGGCAGGAAAGGTCGGCAGGCATTTCTCCCAACCCTCTGGCATCTCGCGTTTCTCTGTCATTTCAAACTGTTTAGCTAAATCCGGGTATTCAAAGGCGTACTTAGAGAATTTTTCGTTCCACTCATCCTCGTCATTCTTGCCTCTTTTTAGCATGTCTTTTCTATAGCCTTTCACTTCGTCCGGCACGTAAAATTTCTTGTCTGGCGGCCATCCGTAATTAATCTTTGTTTTTCTAATTTCCTCCTCACCAAGAGGCTCGCCATGCGCAGCGGAAGTATCTTGCTTATTCGGACTTCCGTAACCTATGTGACTATCCACTATTATTAAAGAAGGCTGCTCATCCTCCTTTAGCGCCCTGTCCAGCGCTTCTTCAAGGAGTTCCAAATCATTGGCATCCCCAACACGCTGTACGTGCCAGTTATAGCCCATGAACCGAGCTGCCACATCTTCACTAAAAGCAAGAGCTGTGTGACCTTCGATAGTTATGTGGTTGTTATCGTATATCCACACCAGGTTGCTAAGCCCCAAATGACCCGCAAGGGAAGCTGCTTCACCCGAAAGTCCCTCCATCATACAGCCGTCCCCTCCTATTGAGAAAACATTGTAGTTAATCATCTCATGACCGGGACGGTTGAAATACGTGGCTAACCACCTCTCCGCAATTGCCATTCCAACCGAAGTTGCATAACCCTGTCCCAAAGGACCCGTGGTGCTTTCAATTCCGGGGGCTAAGCCGTATTCCGGGTGCCCGGCGCATTTGCTATGAAGCTGACGAAAGGTCTTGATGTCATGTAGTGAAAGGTCGTAGCCAGTAAGATGCAATAAGCTGTATAGAAGCATTGATGCATGACCGGCAGAAAGAACAAAGCGGTCACGATTAGGCCAGTCAGGATTTTGGGGATTAAAATTCATAAACTTATCCCATATCGTATATGCTACCGGAGCCATAGACATAGGGGTTCCGGGATGGCCGGAATTTGCCTTTTGTACCGCGTCTATTGAGAGAGTTCTAATTGTATTAATAATTAATTGTTCTAATTTGTCTTTCTTCTTCTTAGGCTTTGCTTCCATAGCCAATCTCCTTAGATTTTTTTACCCCAAATAAACTACGCGAAAACTCGAACAAGTATTATTTGAAAATATTAAACAATATATTAACCCCAATCCAGATAATTGATAGAACTGGCTTGGTTTTTATACTCAGAACTATAATTGAAATGAAAAATTATTTGAGAGAAATTTTTATAGTCGCCTTTGTTATACACATATATGTATATTAAGGCGCTTTTATTTACGTATTCAGCTAATAACCGTTGAAGTGTTTGCCTGGAGGACAAGTATAATTACCTCACTTTTTTAGAACCCAATTACTCCGCTTTAAAACCCGATCACCCCGCATTAGAACCCCATTACTCCGCCTGAATATTGAACCCTTTTGGGATTGTCACATATCAACTTTAATTTTTCAAAAAGAGCTCTAACCTCAAACCTGTATTGGAAAATTTAAATTTCTATAGCAAGAGCCGCGCCTACAATTCCGGCGTCATTATTCATTTCAGCAGGAACAATGTTCGCTTTTACCTCTATATATTTAAAAAATTTATCCGATTTTTTACTAACCCCGCCACCTATTATAAATAGATCCGGGGAAAGCAATTTTTCCATTGTCTGTAAATATGTATTGACTCTTGTGCCCCACTTTTTCCAACTCAGACTTTTGCGTTCCCTTACACTCGCGGCAGCCCGTTTTTCAGCATCCTTCCCATCAATCTCAATATGGCCAAGCTCTGTGTTGTGCACAAGGTGGCCGTCAACGAATAGCGCCGTACCTATTCCCGTCCCAAGAGTTACCATAATGACAACTCCGCCGCCGTGCCTATTGTATTCTTTTCCTGCTCCGAATTTCATCTCTGCAAGCCCAGCACTATCTGCGTCATTTATAACTGCAGCCTCACAAGAAGAAATTCTCTTTATCTGATCTGCTAAATTGATACCGATCCACTGTTTGGAAAGATTAGCGGCTGTGTACACTTCCCCTCGTTTTAAGACTCCGGGGAAACCGCAGCCAATCTTCCCCTTCCAGCTCCAGTGCTCGATAAGTAGACCAATTACTTCCAACATTGCTCTAGGGGTTGGGGGTTGGGGTGTTTCAATACGAAAACGCTCTTGGAGCAACACACCTTTACTTATATCAACCGGTGCAGCCTTAATCCCTGTACCGCCGATATCAATACCAAGAACTTTGTTTTGTGATCTAGAAGTTCTTCTCGCCATTTAAGTGTCCCTTTTAAAATTCTAGTTTGATTTATTATTGTACACCAAGTCAAACCAAAAAATAAAGTCCTAGAATTTATTTATTAGACATGTAAATCTTAAAAAATACGCGCGTCTCCTTCATAGTAAGAACCTGCAACTTGGTTACATTATTATCAGAATTAAAATTTGAGGAGGATAAATAAAATGGCCTGGATATTTCTACTTATAGCCGGAATAATGGAATGGGGATGGCCGATGGGACTAAAATACGCATGGACAGAAAAGGGAATTCAAATAATGCCCGCGGCCTTTGCAATAGTTAGTATTCTATTAAGCGGGCTCTTTTTATTTCTGGCGCAGAGAGAAATACCGGTTGGTACGGCGTACGCAGTGTGGACAGGGATCGGCGCGGTTGGAACATTCTTCCTGGGTATTTATTTACTAGGTGAACCAACTAATTTGCTAAGATTCGTATTTCTGGGATTTATAATAGTAGGAATAGTCGGGCTTAAATTAGCTACGAATTAGACGCTCATGATAATTAGAAGTTATTTAACTTCGGAGGCCTATCCTGCGTATGCTATAATCACCTTAGCAAAATACCTATTAAAAAAATAAAATTATGAGCAAAGCGGCACTTATTACAGGCGGTGGAAAGAGGTTAGGAAAAGCCATATCACTTAGCTTGGCTGAACGAGGCTATGATATTGCTATACACTACAACCGCTCAGATAAAGAAGCCATTGAGACAGCGGATTTAATCCTAGAGAAGGGTAGACAGTGTGAGATATTCCAATCAAACCTCTCAGATATTAAACAAGTCCGTACACTTTTGCCAAGAGTGTTTGAAGTTTTTCCTGCGTGCTCAATCTTAGTAAACAGCGCTTCAATATTTGAAAATATCGGTTTCGAAGATATAACAGAGGAAATTTTTGATAGGGATTTAAATACAAACTTCAAAGCGCCCTTTTTTCTCTCTCAGGATTTCAGTAAAGGGGATCACTCAGAACTGATTATTAATATGCTCGACATGCGTATCGATAAAATAGAGACAGAACATTTCACATATAATTTAAGCAAGAAAGCGCTTAGGGATTTTACTTTAATGGCTGCAAAGGCGTTAGGGCCAAAAATCAGGGTAAATGGTATCTGCCCGGGTCCTATTCTCCCACCCCCCGACAAAGACATAAAATATCTGGAACAAATTGCACAAAACACACCTCTTAAAAAACCCGGGAATCCACAATACATAATCACTGCTGTAAAATACATATTGGATAACCCTTTCGTCACCGGACAATGCCTTTTCGTTGACGGAGGGCAGCATCTTACATAGGAAAACAAACATGGTAATAAAGATTGAAAACCTGAAGCTGAGAACGATAGTTGGAATTTATGAATGGGAGAAGAAAACCAAACAGGACATTGTCATCAATGTTGAGATTGAATTTGACGGATCAAAAGCTATAGAGACAGATAATATAGAGGACACGGTTGATTACAAAACCATAACAAAAAAAATAATCGCGATGGTTGAAGGGTCTCAGTTTAACTTGATCGAAAGAATCGCAGGGGAAGCTATAAAGATTGTTATGGAGAATGAAAAGGTGGAGAAAGCCAGTGTGCGGGTTGATAAACCTGGCGCTCTCCGTTTTACAGATTCCGTATCGGTTACACAAACTCAGAAGCGGTAACAAGTAAAAAGATTATGAGATTAAATAAAATAGTAATTGGCGTTGGTTCGAACGTTGATCCGGAAAAAAATATCGAGGAAGCTAAAAACGCTATAGTAAATCAACATAACCTAATCAAAGCCTCGTCTTTTATTGAAACCACCCCAATAGGATGTAAGGACTAAGACAACTTTTTAAATGGAGCATTCCTGGTTGAGACTGAAATGGATCCTTCAACCTTTAAATCATGGCTAAAAAATCTAGAAAAAAAATTAGGAAGAGTTAAATCGGAAAACAAAGACGGCCCTAGAACAATTGATCTTGATATAATAGTTTGGAACGGCAAAGTGGTAGATAGTGAAGTGTATGAACGGGAATTTCTAATAAATTCAATCAACGAGCTTCTTCCTGAGCTAAAGCTTCGGCAGAAACGACAATGATTTAGTATAGAGCTGAAACTTTTTACTTACATTCCTGATCTAAACTCATGTAATATTATTAAGTAGAAAGATGGTACCGTGGAGGTCTAAAGATGCGGAGTTTATATATAGCCAGCCTTAGTGTACTAGCTATAATTCTTTTCTCTTTAAGCAGCTTTGCCCAAAGCGAAGATGTACGGATTGTAAGAGGCAACCTTGCTTGTGTTCAGCTAGATGAAACGGGAAAGGCTAATGTATCAAAGGAATTTGCGGAATGCAAGGGAATACTATATCTAATTGGAGTTGGCGGAAATTTATATTCTCTTCACGGGTCTGAACAAGAGATGCAGAAAATTATTGAGAGCTCAAAATCCAGGATGGGCTACCGTCTCCCATTAAGATTAAAAGGCAAAACAGGTGGCCACCAGAGAGCATGGCTTCTCTACACTCCGTCATTTGAACCTCAGGAAACAAAAGATATCGCTAGAACAGAAGTTACGGGGACTGTTCTATGTGTATTTACAAAATATGAAGAGGGGAATGTTACCACGGTTGTAGCCAACTGCCCATGCAACGAATATGAGCCGCACGCTCATTTCCTGTACACGAACGAGGGGCAGATTTATGCCCTCCATGGTTCTCATGAAAAAATAATTTCAATTGAAAAAAACCCTCAAAGGGAAAATGTAACTCTCAGTGGCAAAATACAGGGAAATGAAAACGGATGGATATTTTACGTGGATTAACTCTTATGAAGTAAGTGCAGTAGTGCTGGAGATTAGATTACCAAAATCCCTCTCCGCACGCGTCAACTAGTCGTTCTCCAGCTTTGAGTTTTTGTTCTTTTACAAAGAAATTTATTAGGCGTTCATCATGAAGCCAATGCGCTTCTTCGAATTTTATCCCAAGTGTTTCTTCTACAAGCTTTTTCCAGTCCTTAATATTTTCAGCTTTATTATCATCATTTTTTATCGACTTTTTCTTACTACATAATGTCATAAGATGCCTAAGCCTTGTTTCTGTGTCACTTATAGATGACTCAAGGCTGCCTGCCCTCATTGTATAATTATGTTGTAGCCATCGTGGAAGTCCAGGCCATCTCATAGAGAGAATCATCCATTCTCTAAGCTGATCAAGAGTTGGTTTATATTTACTGGGATCAGATCCTGATTTTTTTTGACTGTTTATTGCTGACCTAATAAAAAAGTTATATCGATAGGCATTGATAAATCTCTTCAATTCGCGAGGATTATTTGAGAATTCCTTAGATGCTTTTACAATCTGTTTTCTGATATTGGGGTCATCATCTGAATAAGAATCAATTTGTTTCTCTAAGATTCTTTTACTTTTCAAAATATCCATATCTTTTTTTATTCTGTATCTTGCATAGTTTTTATGATCAGAGCTATTTCCTCCATTTTCTATAATATCATCAACTACCTTATCAATTTCCCCATCTTCCTCTGGTAGATTGCATCCCTCTAATTTCTCTTCTACTACTTTTTTTATCTTTTCATCAGTTAAGAGTAGAGATTCAGTATAATTATTCACTGCATCTTTGGTAGGAGGAGGAATCACAAATGGCAGTTGAACAAACTTATCCATATAGCGTGAACCGACAGACATTCCGGACGCATATGAGGGCAGTTGTTCTATGACACCACTATGAGCCTCATTTAGTGCTGCTGCCACCATCTCTGCGTCCATTCCTATAATAAAAAAACATGGTATGAACCCACCTGCTAAAAATAAATTTATTCCCTCAAATACTGCTGCAATTTTAGTAGGTGAACATCTATCTAGATCATCAATAAAAATTACTATTGTTTTATCTTCTTCGCCCTGATTAAATGTATCATAAACAGTTTTTATATCCTCCTCAGCATGATGTATAAATCCTAATTTCTCGCTGTAGTTTGGTACTTTTATATATTCGCTAATACTGATTTTGGCCGGTTCGTTTTCAATTTCTGACTTTGAATTCAGGAATTGTTTTATGATTTGGAACCCACCGATAAACACAGGTATTCCAGCTAAAATATATGTGTTAAGAATACTAAAAAGTAATGTAAGTGCAGCAAGAATACCATAACCCTTAATCCAATCTCTTATTTTTCCGTACCAAGTATTAATTACTTTATCCATTATTTTGGTACGAACTTTGTCCCCATCAATTCTATTAAGATTAAGTTGGAACCAGAAGCGTTCTCGCTCTATTGGAGATAGTCTTGCTGTCAGTTGTTTGATAATACTATCTGCAAGTCCTGCCCATACTTGATCCGTGTTTTCATATTTCCATGGGTTGAACCAGACAGTAAGAAACTCTTTTTGCTTAACTTCAGTAGGTATTTTAGGCTCGTCAGGAAAGCTCGATTTTTCATTAGACTGGATTGTTTTCAACACATCTTTTATAGTTAATCCTAGCACTGACCCCTTCGATATTCTTTTTTTTTGCTTATCAAAGTCAGGGTGATCAGAATCAAGTTCTCCCTTAATCATTTTCATGAGGGATGACTTACCACCACCCCAAGGTGCTTGGATGCTTATTGTAAGGGGTGGCTTCGTTTTTTCGCTTTTGAGAAATTCCGAAATTGCGGTTGCATATAATTTATACCCTAGTTCATCTTCTATAGTCCATCTATCCGATGCTATGTATGGTGCGGGGCCTGCTGTAGGTTCGGTTAGTTCTTTTTCTTCTTCTGTTTCTTCTTCTTCTGTTTCTTCTTCTAGTTCTTCTTGTTGTTTCAATTTTGATAATGGCAAATAACCTGGCAATACAGTAGATTCGTCCAATATAGTAACTTTGATTTGAATCTCGGTAAGGCCTACCGCTAGTTCCAAATTAGCGCCGCTGAGATCTGCATCACTGAGATCTGCACTACTAAGATTTGCACTTCTGAGATTTGCACTTCTGAGATCTGCACTAATGAGATATGCACTTCTAAGATTTGCACTACTGAGATTTGCACTACTGAGATTTGTACTACTGAGATCTGCTTTCTCTATGTTTGCCTTGTTCAGATTTGCCTCATGTAGATCTGCTCTAACTAGATCAACACCACTCAGATTAACTTGTGCAAGTTGCATGTTACTGAAGTCTATGCCACGAAGATTGAAAGTTGTAAGGTCTATTCCACTTAGGTCTGGCCTTATATCAGGATTTTTATTTCTCCAATCGTTCCAATAATCAACACCCCTTTCAAGAATTTCAACTATCTCATTTCCTTTCAATACAGTGAATTCATCAGATAATATTAGACCTTCTTCTGCACTTACGCTGTCTGCACTGTGATCGTGAGTGGCATCATCAACCTGCACCTGATTATTAGATTTATCATAAATTGGACCCTCAACTACTGTTGTATTATCCGTTTTTGCTCTACTAAGTTGTTCATTAGTTATTAATACGCCTTGGTTTAATTGAGCCCCTCTTAAATCAGCGTCATGAAACTCAACACTCTCTAATGTTAAACTGTAAAAATGGGATCCTCTCAAATCTGCATGGCTGAAATCTGCATTAGTAAGCACCGAACGCTCGAAGACGCAATCTCTCATATGGGAATTGGTAAATTTTGCACCTCGGAATGATACTTGGCGAAAGGCAGCTCCTTTTAAAACAGCATTTGATAATATCACTTTGTTTCTTTTTAGATTTTCAAATTCATAATCACTCAAATCTGGTCTTATCTTTGGATTTGCTTTTCTCCATTTATTCCATGCATTTACACTAGTTAAAAATATCTTTAGATGTTCTTTATCCGCCATATTCTTAGATTCTAAACCCCAAAGCTGAAAATAGCAATAGTATAGATAATTAAATATTTTTTAATTTGTAAGGCGGGTGGTCTAGTAATGATGAGATGAGAATATATTTAATTGTTAAACCATCCAGAAATAACTTCTTCGGCCTCTTTACCATATGGAGTAAAGCCCTTCTCTTTATTTCCCCTCTCATAGCTATTCATATCAGTAAAATATTTCCAAACAAATATCCCCGCTAAATAGGGTTTATCCCTAAAGGCAATTGAAGTGGCTTCAAATGCAAGTGCCTGTTCCTTCTCACTGGTATTGCCGTCCTGTTTCCACTCCCAGGGTTTTATAGCAGATCCCTCAACAGATTTAAATCCAACCTCTGTGAAGATGATTTGTTTGCCATATTTATCTGACAAAGCTTTGATTTGTGGCTCATACTTTTTCCATCCCTCTGTAAGTTCTTCTAAACTTGGACCACTTTTATCGGTAAGAGGGAAATAGGCATCTATTCCTATATAGTCTAAAGCACCCCAGAAGTCTATCTTCATTGCGTTCCTACCTTCAGCGGCGTATGTAAGCTTACCGCTGTATACACCTCTGATTTTCTCAATCAGTTTTTTCCAACTTTCGGTATATTTGGAAACTCCGACAAGCTCGGTACCTATAACCAGCATCTCTGTAGAGGTCCGCTCTGCTAACACAGCTTCCCCTAGTATAAATTTTGTATAGCTTTCAAGCCATTTTTCTCTTTTTTCGAGATCGTCAAAATCAATCTTGCTTCTCCAATTATCAGGATCAAGATCGTGCCCATCTATCCATATATGAGGTTGTAACATAACTTTAAATCCAATTTCGTGGAGATTTTGTATCTCATTCTCAAGATAAGGCACTGCCATGGATCGATCTCCACCTATATAGATGCTTGGATCT
>PVMS01144264.1_pt1 | contig 22532 bp, 18 predicted proteins | sample 1853461 | NCBI WGS metagenome assembly PVMS01 (sample SAMN08582032, study PRJNA380276) | Marine sediment metagenome, whole genome shotgun sequencing project. | isolation source: ocean sediment barecode stripped | collected 2017 | reverse complement strand
TTGCGCATAAGCCTGGGCGAAGGCTGCACGGCAATGCGGCTTATCACCGATTATTATCCGGAGTTTGGAGTGTGTGAGGATAAGCACACGTTGGTCCTGTCCAGGGCCGCAGAGTTGCCTTTTGGCTTGAATTACCGTCTTCAGCGTCTGCTGGCCAACTGAAGGCTTGACATAATTTCCATGAATCTGCTGTACAGCCTACCAAGCTGTATGGTGAGCGCCAATCGATAGTTGTTGGTATTCCTGGGTGTAATAATGAGTGGGTTCTGGGGGGTAAAATATATACATGTCTGAACCGAGCGATATAAATGCGGGTGAGCGAGGTGCCGTAAAGAACGCCCTCTGGCTGAGAGTCTTGCCGCTCCTGGCAGTTCTTGGCGCACTGATGTATGCATTTCGCGAAGGGCTGTTGCTGATGGTCAGCTGGTGGGAGCGGATGCCGGAGTATAACCACGGCTACCTGATACCAGTGGTCGCCGCATACTTGCTGCTACTTTGTGCAGAAAAATATCGTCAGGTTAAGCCTGTGCGTGCCTGGAGTGGCTTATTCGTGGCTGTATTTGGCTTACTGCTGCTTGTTTTGGGTGAATTAAGCGCAGTCTACACCATCATCCAGTACGGTTTTCTTATTGCGCTGACAGGTCTGATTGTGACAGCAATTGGTTGGCGGGCTACTCTTATTATATGGACGCCACTTGTTTATCTGTTTTTCATGATTCCGTTACCGGATTTTTTGTACAAGAACCTCTCGGCGGAATTGCAATTACTTTCATCGGAGTTCGGAGTTGCATTCCTGAGGCTGGTCGGAGTGAGTGTCTACCTGGAAGGCAATGTCATTGATCTGGGCGTATTCCAGTTACAGGTGGCCGAAGCCTGTAGCGGGCTGCGCTATTTATTTCCGCTGATGAGTTTTGGATTTCTTTGTGCCTGCCTGTTCAAAGGAAAGGTCTGGCAAAAAGTATTCATCTTTTTGTCCACCATTCCAATCACGATATTAATGAATAGTTTCCGGATTGCCGTGATCGGCATACTGGTTGATAACTATGGCATTTCGATGGCGCGCGGTTTCCTGCATGATTTTGAAGGTTGGTTCATTTTCATGGCTTGTGTCGGCCTGCTGATGATGGAAATGACGATATTCGCATTATTCAGCAAGAAAAAGCTTGCTGAAATATTTGATGTTCAGTTGCCACCCCTTTCAGATTTTGCAGCATTTCTGCCTTCAGCAAGACCTTCACCTGTCTGGGCGGTTATCGTGGTGGTTGTGCTTGGTACCAGTCTCGCAACCATGGGCTTTCAGGAACGCGAAGAGTTTATTCCCGAGACCGAGTCTTTTAGTACTTTCCCGTTGCGGGTTAATGAGTGGCGTGGTGAAGAGCAGGCGATAGAGCAGGTTTATCTTGACCAGTTACAACTGGACGATTACCTGATGGCTCGATACGCGCGTCCGGATGATCCGGCAAATATTGAGATTTATGTAGCTTATTACGAATCCCAGCGAAAGGGGGCCTCGGTACATTCGCCTCGGGCCTGTCTTCCTGGCGGAGGATGGGAAATTGTCGATTTCGATCAGTATGCCGTACCTGATACAGGGCCAGATGGAGATGGGCTAAACGTCAATCGAGCGGTTATCGCCATGGGAGAAGACCGGCAGCTCGTATACTACTGGTTCCAGCAGCGTGACCGTATTCTGACCAACGAGTACCTGGTTAAGTGGTTCATTTTCTGGGATGCGCTGACAATGAACCGTACGGATGGTGCCCTGATCCGGTTGGTAACGCAGGTACCAGGTTCGATGGATCTGGCGGAAGCGGATGCCCGGATGCAAGAATTTATTCGGGATTTTGATCCTACCCTTGCATATTTCCTGCCGCGGATAGTCACTATGGAAGGGGCAATCTAGGAAAATTTATGTCAGACAAGGCTTGTATACACCTTATCGCGGCGGCTCGCCCGAATTTTATGAAAGTAGCCCCCTTGTGGCATGCATTAAACAAAGACGGGCGTTTTGTGCCTAAACTGGTACATACCGGTCAGCATTACGATGCCAATATGTCACAGGCATTTTTTGATGATTTGCAATTGCCCCAGTCAGATTACTACCTTGAAGTGGGAAGCGGCACGCATGCTGAACAGACCGGCAGGGTAATGATGCGTTACGAGGAGACACTCAGGCAGGAGAGGCCTGACTGGACTGTGGTGGTCGGTGACGTTAATTCAACTGCAGCCTGTGCAATAGTTTGTGCCAAGGAACACGTTCCCGTTGTGCACCTGGAGGCAGGGTTACGCAGCGGAGATCGCAGTATGCCAGAGGAAATTAACCGGTTGGTCACGGATGCGATCGCTGATCTGTTATGGACGCCTTCGCCTGATGGTGATGAGAATCTTTTGCGCGAAGGTATTCCGGCAACTCGTATTGAACGAGTAGGCAATATCATGCTTGATTCGTTTGAGTTGATGCGTGAGCGGATTGAAACGGATCTAACGGCTGAGCAGATGGGTCTAAGGGGTAATAAATATGCGGTAGTTACCCTTCATCGGCCTGCTAATGTTGACGCTAAGGCGTCGCTTGGGCTGTTAGTGGATCAGCTGGTAAAAGTAGCCGAACTTGTTGAACTCGTATTTCCCGTGCATCCGCGTACGCGTGCTCGGTTGGACGAATATGAGCTCATGGCCAAGCTTGCTGACAACCCACGGATCAGGGTGATTGACCCGCTGGGTTACATACAGTTCATGAATCTGGTACTGGGTGCGGCGCTGGCGATTACGGATTCTGGCGGTTTGCAGGAAGAGACGACTTACCTGGATATCCCGTGTCTGACTCTGCGGCCAAATACGGAAAGACCGATCACGATTTCCGAGGGCAGTAATCGACTGGTCAAACCAGTGGACTTGCTGGAGAATGTCCAGACAGTGATGCAGGGGAATTGGCCTAAGGGGCAGCGCCCCGAATTATGGGATGGTAGGGCTGCAAGCCGCTGTGTTGACAGTTTGCTTAGACAGCTCGAGTCGATGGTTGCCGCCTGACAATAACAACAGGGACTACGGTTATGGAAATGGGGTATCACGCTAACGTGAAACGGACTGCCAGTAACACTTCTACTTCGCTGCATTTAGCACTGTTGCTGATGCTTGTTGGCCTTGGAATTTTGCTGGGCGCCTGTGAAAGTCCTACCGAGAAAGCATTTGGTTATCTTGCTAAAGCTCAGGAGCTCTATGTTGAGGGTGATCTCGTCAAGGCCGAAATTGAAGTCAAGAACACCCTGCAAATTTTACCGAAAAATCCGGAAGCGCGGTTTTTGCTGGCCCGGATTGCTGAGTCACGGGGTGATTTTGCCGAAATGGCTCAGAACCTCCGTATCGCAGTTGATGCGAATCCAGATTTTATTGAAGCCAGGGTAAAACTTGGCACTCTGTATGTCATGGGTGGTGCGCTGGATTTGGCTGAAGAGCAGGCTACGTATCTCCGCGACTCTAACGCGGATCGGGCCGATGTGCGAATTCTGAACGCCAGAATCCTTGCAGCTAAGGGTGATTTGGAAGCCGCCAGGGTAGAGCTCGAGTTGGCACTGGAGATGGAGCCAGACAATATCCAGGCACTTGGGTTGTTGGCAAGTGTTGCGGCAACGACCGATCTGGATAGTGCGCTTTTGCTGATCGATCAGGGTATACGCGTGGCTGAAGATGACCGGCCATTACGGTTGCTTCGTATCCAGTTGTTGCAGCAGGCGGGTCGCAATGCCGAGGTAGACACCGAGTATCGTGCACTATTAAGCGAACACCCTGAAGAAATTGCATACGGTTATCAATATGCCCGGTTTCTGGCAGATGAGGGCAGAATTGATGAGGTGGAGCCAGTATTACGCAACATTATCGAGCAGGATCCGGAAAATTATCAAGCGCGCCTGGCCCTAACCCAGTTTGTGGCTAACATTCGTGGCGCAGAAGCTGCAGAAGTATTGTTGCGAGAATTCGTAGATGAATCACCAACGATTTATGAATTGCGTATCGCGCTTGCGCGACTGTATCAGGCGACAACACGCCCGGATGATGCGTACGCTGAGTATGAGTATCTGGCTGAAAACATTCCCAATGAAGATGAGGGGCTGAATGCCAAGGCTCGTATGGCGGGAATCTTGCTGGCTCGTGGCGATACAGAAGCCGGTGAAGCATTACTAGAGGAAGTGTTGGCAGTTGACACCCTCAACTCAGATGCGTTGTTGTTCAGTGGTGCGGTCAAGGTTGACAAGAAAGATTATCGGGGTGCCGTGTCCGACTTTCGTAAGTTGCTTCGCAAGGAGCCGGATAACAAGCAAGCACAATTATTAATTGCCCGTGCCCATAACGCGGCAGGCGATGTTGTGCTGGCAAAAGATGCGTATCGTCGAGTGCTTGGCATGGATGCTATGGATGGATCGGCGCCACTTGAGCTGGCGCGTATCATGGTGAAGCAGGATGATTTCGACGATGCGGAGGATGTATTGCGTGCTCGTTTACAGTTAGAGCCACGCGATATCCGTGCTTCCCGTGTTCTTATCGCCGTGTTGTTAGCGGAAGATCTCAACGCTGATGCGGAAGATGAGGCCAGCCGAGTCGCACAATTGTCAGGGCAGGAGGCGATTGGTGAGTACCTTCTTGGAGGTGTTTATCAGGCTCAGGGGGAGCAGGAAAAAGCGATTGATGCTTTCAAGAGATCGCTGGAGCGGGTTCCCACTGCCCGCGAACCACTTCAGGGTCTGGTGGCCAGTCTGGTTCGTATGGACCGTACAGATGAGGCAGTGGATTATCTAAACCGTATCAACGCAGAATACCCGGACAATCTGTATGCCAAAACCCTGTTGGGTCAGGTGTTGGCCGGAACTGGAGATGCAGTTGCCGCGGAGCAGATTCTGGAATCGACCTTGCTATCAGATGAGTCCTGGCTGCCTGCATACACTGCTCTTGCGGGTTTGCAGGGGGGTGATGTTGGCGCACAGATAGACATATATAAGCGCGGATTGGCGGCCATGCCAGGCAGCCAGGAATTGGCTTTATTGTTGGGCACGGCTTATGAGCGTTCAGGCCGCATTGATGACGCAATTACCGCCTATGAGGAGATTCTAGAAGTCTATCCCGAGTCGCCAGCTGTCGCTAATAACCTTGCCGCGTTGATTGCAGATTATCGAACCGATAAAGAGAGTCTGGAGAAGGCGCTTCAGTTAGCAATGCAGTTCGAAGATAGCGATAACGCGGCTTTTATTGACACTCTCGGTTGGGTCTATTATCGCCTTGGGAATTATAGTGAAGCGGTTCTTTACCTTGAGAAGGCGGTAGATGCCGCCGGCCAGGTACCGGTGCTTCGTTATCATTTGGGTATGGCATACAAGGCTGCTGGCAAGCCTGCGAGCGCAAAAAAGCAGCTTGAAGAGGCGCTCGAAGACGAGGATACAAGTTTTACGGGTGTCGAGGATGCTCGAGCCGCGTTGGCAGAACTGTAATAAATGACGGACGAAGCGCCACGGACAGAAATCAGTCCGGCTCCGAAAGTCAGCGTCATTATTCCGACCTATAATCGAGCTGACGTCCTTTATTATGCGCTTAAGAGCGTACTGAATCAGACCTTTGAGGATTTTGAAGTTTTTGTTATCGACGATGCTTCAACTGATGCGACATCTGAGCTGATCAAAACTGTTGATGATCCCCGGGTCAGGTATATCCGATTCGAAACTAACCGCAAGTCAGCCGCTGCCCGCAATGCAGGTATGCTGCAGGCGCGTGGAGAGTACATAGCCTTTTTGGACAGTGATGATGAGTGGCGTCTGACTAAGCTCGAAAAACAGGTCGCGCTAATGGACAGTTTATCTGATGAGTGGGGTTGCTGTTACACCGGAGCCTATGTGAACAAGGTCGGTGGTCTTACTCGAAACCGTGTTTATATGCCAAAAAAATCGGGCTATCTTGTTAAAGACCTCTTGATGAATAAACTGGTGATCTGGACACCAACATTTATGTTCAGGCGCAGCTGTCTGGAAGAAATAGGCCTTATGGATGAGGCACTTGTGCGTAGTCAGGATGTAGATTTTTATGTTCGCTTACTTGAAAAATATAAAATAAAGGCACTTGAAGAACCGCTCGTCAATATTTACCTCATTCTTAATAAGAGTCTTGCAAAAATATCTGGTGAATCACGACGCATATTGATGGCAAAACATACTAGGTTGATAGAGTCTTTAGGGAGGTTTGCTTCACGATACGTGTATTCAATGTCGGATATTCTGCTAGCAGAATCTTATATGACCGATGGAGATATCTCCCAAGGTTTAAAGTTATACAGGCAGGCGATAATTCGTTATCCGTTTATGCCCTTACGTCGCTATGCTGCGATAGCGCAGCATTGTGTAAGAGCATTTTTACACCCCGCCAGTAACTGATGAAATCCATATTGGCCTGGTTCAATAGCCTCCTTAAGAAGAGAGGCAAATTCTTTCGCGATATTGTTACGATAATGACCGGTACGGTTATTTCCCGCATTATTGCTCTGGCGGCACTGCCAATTCTCTCCCGTATTTACACGCCGGCTGAATTCGGTGTTCTGGCACTGTTTACGTTGGTCATTGTTACCGTCGGATGCGTTGCATCGGGTCGCTACGATGTTGCCATCGTGTTACCAAAAGAGGATAGGGATGCAACATACCTACTCGTTTCTGCAATTATCATCATCACCATAAGTAGCCTGGTTTCCGGGATGGTGCTTTGGGTATGGAGAGGTGATATAGCGGATCTTTTGGGCGCAGAGGAGTTGAAATTTTGGCTGTTGGTTAGTCCCGGGGTTATCTGGGCGCTAGCTGTTTCGAATGCTCTGCAGTTTTGGGTGACACGAAAAAAGCAATTTGGCTACATAAGCGCCAGTGAGATAGGTGGTACAACGGTAAACGTATCGACACAGATACTGTTGAATATTATCTTTAAAGTTGGTGCTGCAGGACTGATTATTGGTCAGATTATCTATCAGTTTTCGACGTTGATTATCTTCGGTCGTGGCACTTCCCGTACTCTTAAGGCTGAAAATCTCAGGAATTTTGATCCACGCCATGCATTGCAACTTCTGGCGCGTTACAAAAATTTTCCAATTTATGATGCGTGGGCCAATTTGCTTAATGTAGCCTCACGCGAGTTTCCCATACTTTTTCTGGGTATCTTCTTTAGTTCTGGAATTGTCGGCCTGTATTCCGTGGGATACAGAATAATGTCCATGCCGGTTACTGTAATCGGCAGAGCAGTGACCCGGGTTTTTCTGACTGAGGCGAAAGCGGGGCACGATGCAGGGCAACTTGATCGCATGGCCCTGAACCTATGTACGCAATTATTTGCACTCAGCCTTACGCCAGCCCTCATGATTGCGGTGGCCGCGCCGGAAATCATCGGGATCATTTTGGGTTCTGCCTGGCTCGAATCCGGGGTTTACATCCAATGGCTGTCTGTCTATCTGGCAATGACGTTCGTTGCAATGCCGCTCATACAAATGCTATTTGTGCTTGAAAAGCAACGTCAGCGCCTGATTTATCAGACTGTGTTAGCCGTTGGTCGAATTATGGGGCTGGTCATAGGTGGCCTGTTAGGAGATCCCGTCTTAGCTATCGCTCTTGCCAGTTCTATAGGTGTTGTTGTGATATTCATAACGATTATTATCGTGATGGGCTATGCAGGGGTAAAATATACGCTTGTTTTCAGGGTATTATTTATGGAGCTGGTAAAGGCTGTTCCATTCGTTTTGGTGCTTTTATTTGCCAAGCTTTGGTCAGTAGATGACTTAACGGTCATGCTTGCATTTATTGTTGTAGGGTTGCTTTTTACTGTTGTAAGGTTCAAGCAGATTATTGGTATACAACCCGCTTAAGTGTTGTTGTGACTTTTTTGTATCTGTGTGAATACGGCAGCTGCTAAGGCGTTCAATGGAAGATCAGTTTCAATTATGGTTATGATATTTGGCGCAAGTAATAAAAAATAATGAACGATAATGCTTCGATAAATAAGAATCTGGACCAGATTCAAGCAGCAGTCGGCATCGAACACGTGTTGCTAGATGAAGAGACGCGTGTTTTCTACTCAACCGATGTCTACCGTCAGGCAGATGTGCTGTCACTGGCTGTAGTACGTCCAGGCACGGTTGAAGAGCTTCAGGCAGTAGTGCGCTGCTGTGCTGCTGCAGGGTTTCCCATGGTAGTGCGTGGGGGTGGCGCGTCTTATACCGATGGTTACCTGGCCATTCGCGACAATACGATTTGTATCGATACCTCGCGGCTCAATCGCCTGACTATTAATGAAGAGGATATGTACGTTACGGCGGAGGCCGGAGTAACGTGGGCAAATCTTTACGCGGCACTTAAGGCCAAGGGGTTGCGAACTCCTTTCTGGGGGCCATTTTCAGGCCTTGTTGCTACAGTAGGCGGCTCCATGTCGAGCTATGCCGTTAATTTTGGCTCAGGACTTTATGGCGTTTCGGCGGAATCCCTGACCAGCCTTGATATTGTTTTGGCCAGCGGTGAGCTCTTGTCTACAGGTTCGGCCGGAGGAATTAATAACTCGCCATATTTTCGGTTTTATGGGCCGGATCTCACCGGGTTGTTTGTGGGTGATGCCGGCGCACTGGGTATTAAAGCGCGTGTCAGTATGCGCCTGATGAAACGTCCGACAGGATTCGCGGCGTGTTCGTTTGGCTTTCCCGATGGGGAAAGTACCCTCAAGGCAATGACGGAAATTGCCAAACTGGGCGTGGTTTCCCAGAATTTCGGATTGGATCCACGGCAGCAAAAAACGGCTTTAACTCGCATGGAGTCGGCAAATCCACTGGATGCAGCCAAATCTGTTTTCCTGTCAGCGCGCAACCCCTTGGACGGTTTAATTCAGGTTGCCCGTATGGGGCTGGCTGGCCGAAATTTTCTGAAAAAAGCCAACTATTCAGCACATTTCAGTACAGAAGGACTGACTAATGCAGAAGCCAAGGCCAAGATTTCGGAAGTGCGCGCCATCGGGAGGCGTTATGGCGCAGAAGTCGCGAACTCAATACCAACATACTTCAACGCCGAGCCGTTTATGGAATTGTTGCCTATACTGGGTCCCAACGGCGAGCGCTGGAAGCCTACTCACGGAATAATCCCGTTTTCTAAGTTGCTTCAACATCATGCAGACTTTGAAGCTTTACTTGATGAGTATCGTGATCGTATGTCTGCCGCACGGGTACAGCTTACCCGCATGCTGATGTTTTTCAGCACTAATGGGTTCATTTATGAGCCGACCTTCCTGTGGGAGGATGCCCGCACAATTTTTCATGAGAAAGTTTATCCGGCTGCTTTGCTTCCAGATGTACCCAAGCATCCGGATAATCCGGAAGGCCGTGCGTTGGTTGCTGAAATCAAGCAGCGAATATTAGATATTTGTGTACAGAACGGTGCCTGTCACATGCAGATTGGCAAGGATTATCCTTATCTGGAAACGCGTAAGCCGGAAATGGCAGGCATGATCAGAAAACTTAAAGGGTTACTGGATCCGTCCGGGTTAATGAATCCCGGTGCGCTGGGACTGGATTAACACACGCAACGCCACGGTCTCATCTAGTTGAGAAGCTGGCTGTTGTCCCGCTCGTAGCGGACGTCAGCTTTTTTGCCCTGGCTCGGCCTGCGTGTAATCTTCGTACTTCGGTTGTTGATCAAAACCAGTTCACGAAACATACTGACTATGGTTGCGGCATGTGTGGCTGCTTGTCGAGCTGACATTTTACGCACTGATGCCTGGGCGGCATGCTCATCAGCCAATGGTGTTTCCACATACATGGCACTACGCAGCTGTTCAAATTCTTTACGAATTGGACGCGGTAGTTTTGACGGGCTGATATCGTCGAGTTGTTCAATCCAGGCCTGAGTCAGGCGTGATTTAATGGCACGGTCTCCTGTACAGAGCGTGGTCGCATGGAAAAAGCGGTTACAAAGCTGTTTCATCAGAAGCTCTTCTCGTTGTTATTGTGTTCTTGATGATTGCTGAGCTCAGGCTAATATCCTGATGACCCAGCTTCTTTATTATGTAAAATCTGGGCAGAAAATCAAGGCTTTGGACGATCTATATAGACTCGACCGCAGATTAAGGGCGATAGGGGGATAGCCAGCGTTGCTGCCTCATCGCATAGGGCTAATCCGCGTTCGCAGGGTTTGTTCCACGTCTCGGTTTATGGATATAGCAGGTAGTTTGCCCAGAAGTGGCAGTTTTACGTGTGTGTACTTCGAGCGCGCCTTTTTGAGCGGGTGCAGTTATCATGCTCCCGGCTTTGTGCCCGCTGTCACGACATGGGTGACGCGACGGAATGTTTTGGGATTTAGTAATACCAGTTGACGGGAAAAGAATGAGTGAGACAATCGATTCTGACGAAAAAGCTGGCCTGGATTTCATCCGCCAGATCATCGTGGAGTATCTGCGCGACTCGCCTGAGGGTGCATTGGTTGTTACGCGTTTTCCACCAGAGCCTAATGGCTTTCTGCATATTGGACATGCCAAATCGATCTGCCTGAATTTTGGTATCGCTGAGGAATATGGTGGAATTTGTTTTTTACGTTTTGATGACACCAATCCACTTAAAGAAGATCAAAGCTATGTTGATGCCATCATCGATGATGTGCGCTGGTTGGGTTTTGACTGGGAAAAACGTTTAACGCATGCATCGGATTATTACCAGAAGTTTTACGACTGTGCCCTGCAACTGATTCATTCTGGCCATGCCTATGTCGAAAGTCTGAGTGCAGAAGAGATTCGTGAGTATCGGGGAACCCTAACTGAGCCCGGAAGGGATAGCCCCTTCCGTGATCGCAGCATCGAAGACAACCTCAATTTATTTGATCAAATGCGCGCGGGTGAGTTTGCTGAAGGTGAGTATGCGTTACGCGCGAAAATCAATATGGCGTCTCCGAATATGAATATGCGTGATCCAACCTTATACAGGATCCGCATTGCTTCCCATCAGCGCACGGGCAATGAGTGGTGCATCTATCCTATGTACGACTTTGCGCATCCGGTTTCGGATGCGCTCGAGGGTATTACTCATTCGCTGTGTACGCTTGAGTTTGAGGACCACAGGCCGCTCTATAACTGGGTTATAGAGCATTTGGAGCTTCCAGACAGGCCCCGCCAAATCGAGTTCTCCAGGCTTAATCTTGCTTACACAATTACCAGTAAACGTAAACTAGCGGTACTCGTCGACGGCGGCCATGTGTCGGGGTGGAATGATCCTCGCATGCCAACGATAGCGGGTATGCGTCGTCGTGGTTATCCGCCCGAGGCGATACGAGAGTTTTGCGCCCGCATCGGTATTACCAAAAAGGACAACGTAATCCAGATGGGTGTGCTCGAGAATGCTGTACGCGAACATCTGGACGGAACAACACCGCGAGTGATGGCAGTGCTGCGACCGTTAAAGATTACACTCACTAATTGGCCGGAAGACGAAGTTGAGATGATGACCGCGCAGAATCACCCCAACAAACCGGAGATGGGCGAGCGTAAGATACCTTTTAGTCGTGAGTTATACATAGAGCAGGACGATTTTATGGAGGAGCCGCCGCGTAAATTTTTCCGACTGAAGCCAGGTGGCGAAGTTCGGTTACGCTATGGTTACATCATTAAATGCGAGGATGTTGTTCGGGATGCCGATGGCAACATTACAGAACTATTGTGTACCTATGATCCCGAGACTCGGAGTGGTGGGCCTAATTCCCAGCGTAAGATTAAAGGCACGATTCATTGGGTCAGCTGCGAGCATGCAGTCGCTGCAGAGGTGCGTTTATACGATCGCTTGTTTACGGTGCCCAATCCTGAACAGGACAGTTCCGGTAGTTTTCTGGAAGCACTGAATCCCGCTTCGCTGGAAGTTCTCACAGATTGTCGCGTAGAGTCGAGCCTCACCGAGCAGATTGGGCAGCCGGTGCAGTTTGAACGGACCGGTTATTTCGTTACGGATCCGGTAGATACTGGTTCTGCGGGCCTGATTTTCAACCGTATTGTGAGTTTGCGCGACTCGTGGGCAAAGATTGAAAAAGCTCGGGCGGCAAAGCAATGAATGCATCGTAATTTATAGCCGGGCTTCAATTTATTTCCAGCTTCGTGCCCAATAGATAAAGGGCGTGTCTATCGCTGCGATAGCAAGTTTGAAGCCGTATTTGACCATACCCAATTGCAGGGCGGTGTGCAGATCGACCACGCCCCACCAAACGATAAACGAGTAAATTAAAGTATCGACAGCCTGAGATAGCATTGTCGAGCCATTATTGCGTAACCAGAGTCGACGACCCCGAGTCAGTTCCTTGATCTTGTGAAACAGCCAGACATCCAGACTTTGGCTGATCAGATAGGCAAGCAATGAGCCGAATACGAATCGTGGTGTGAAGTCCAGAATGGCCCTAAACGATTCCTGAATGCGGCGTGAGAACTCGGCCGTTTCCGGGCGATCTGATGGTTCAAACAGCAGCGCCAGGCTTAGCATCAGTACCACGATGACACTGATTGCGAAGCCGATCAGGACGGCTCGTCCGGCCGCGGCACGACCGTACTTTTCGCTGAGCAAGTCGGTGGCGAAGAAAATTCCGGAATAAAAAATTACGCCGAGACTGGTTTGAAAACCCAGAATGATCGTTAGTTTCGGACCCTGGAGATTGGCCAGCAGTATGGCGAGGACGATGCAGCCCAGCAGTCCGTCACGTCCGAACAGCCGGTACATGAGGATTGTAATCCCGAGGTCGAGTACCAGCGTGGTTAGCCAGAGCAAGTCCTGGTGGCTTTGGTAGAACGTTTGTACGAAGTCGGGAATCACGTCACTCATCGACGGCTGGAAAACGCACCAGAAAAAGAGCCAGGAGACATTTTAGGCGAAGTCGACGGAATATTGCAGGGGGTCGTCAGGCAGTAGCGGTGTTCCCACTTGCCTGCTTCTTGCGCTGCCGCCGTTCCCGGAACTGACGGGAGATGTTCGCCTGGATCATTAACAGGCTGGGCGTTAGCAGTAATGTCAGAATCGTTGCAAATATCAGTCCACCCCCGATGGTGGAGGCCATCTGCTTCCACCACTGGGTACTTGGACCACCAAAATAAATATCCCGGTTGATCAGGTCGATATTCATTGCCAAAGCCATTGGCATCAGGCCCAGAACAGTGGTAACCGTCGTTAACATGACGGGACGCAAACGCTGTGCGCAGGTGCGCATGATGGCTTCTTTGGAGGTGCTGACGGTATCGCGCACTCTATTGTAGGTATCGATTAGCACGATGTTGTTGTTCACGACGATGCCTGCGAGGGCAATGGCACCGATGCCACAGTTTACGAGGCTGAAGGCCTGGTTTGTGACCAGCAATCCCAAGAGTACGCCCCCGGTCGAAAATACGACGGCTGTCAGAATCAGGAGCGCCTGAAACAAACTGTTGAACTGCGTTACCAGGATCATTGCCATCATGGCTAGTGCCAGGGCAAAGGCCTTATACAGGAACGCGATGGTCTCATCCTGGTCTCGAGCACCACCTTTGATACGTATGGCTACGGATGAATTCAGGTTGAGATCGGGAATCCTGGCCTGCAGTTGTTCAAGTACCGGTGCGATCAACACGCCTTTTTCCAGATCTGTTTGCACGAGCAGGGTGCGGCGCATATCAGTACGCATGATCGTACGGGTCGCGTCTGCCGGTTTCCGGGTTACAAAGGTGCTGATGGGTACGCTGCCGCGGCCCGTGGGGATGCGCAGTTCACCCAGCTGGTCCAGGCTGCGTTTGTCGGCGGGGAAACGCACGCGTATGTCCATTTCCTCATCTGCATCATCCGGTCGGTATTCGCCTACCTTGATGCCATTGGTGACCAGCTGAATGATAGTGCCCACCAGTGCGATGTCCGCGCCGAAGCGTGCAGCTTCCGTGCGATCCACGTGCAGTTGCCACTCAATGCCGGGCATGGGCCGGGTGTCTTCTGCGTTGATGACGCCGGGAATTAGCTCCAGAGCACCACGTATCTTGTCAGCCGCGTCTTTGAGTGCCGCGAGATCAGGTGAAGACAGCTCTATGTCGATCGGTTTGCCTTCCCGCATGCCCTCACGATTGAGGCGTCCCTCGATTATCACACCCGCGATATCGCTGGTGCGTTCAATAATTTCATCGACAATCTCGCTGGCGGGACGTCGCGTCCGCCAACTACGGAAATTCAGGCGTAATGAACCGATCAGGTCCGGTGCCGAACCGCGAGCTGTGGTGCCGCTCTTCACATAAATGTAATCGATACCATCAACGCCGTAGATTCGTTCTTCGACCTGGCGTACCAGCTTGTCTTTTTCCTGCACAGACAGGTCACCGCGCGCACGTATATCGATACTGGCATTGTTAGGTTCGATGTCCGGGAACATGATGATGCCCTTGCCGAACAGTGCATAGGCAGCAAACAGCCCGATCAGGAGCAGGGTGATTGCCCCGAGCGTTTTCCATGGTCGATCCAGTACCTTGTCGAGAAAGTGCAGATATTTACCTGTGTAGCCACCGATGGTGAACATGTCACCGTTTTCTGCCGCAAGCAGGTCGCGACGAATCCGTTCATTAAACAGCCCTGGTTTGCCAAAGATTGAGCCCATCGTGGGTACAAACAGCAGCGCCATGAGCAGCGAGGCTGACAGCGTGTACATTAGTGTTATCGGCATGTACGAGAGGAACTTACCGGTAAAGCCGGGCCAGAAAATTAGTGGTAGAAAGGCAGCTAAGGTAGTCGCGGTTGAGGCGATAATCGGCCAGGCCATGCGTTGCGCGGCCTCCATATAAGCAATCTTGCGGTGTATGCCTTCGGCCATTTTTCTGTCAGCCAGTTCCGTCACGACGATGGCACCATCCACCAGCATTCCCACTGCCATGATCATCGCAAACAACACCACCATGTTTATGGTCATGCCAGTAATGCTCAGAATGAAAAATGCAGCACAGAACGAGCCTGGAATTGATATGCCAACAAGCAGGGCATTCTGAATGCCCAGAATGCCAATCAGCACGATGAAGACTAGCACTACAGCCGTGGCCACATTGTTTATGAGCGTAGAGATATTTTTCTTGATGTAATACGACTTGTCGCGTGAATACGTTAAGGTAACGCCAGGTGGCCAGTGTTGTGACGACTGCCTGACGATCTCCTTGACCTCGTCGACAGTATCCAGAACGTTGGATTTGCCACGGTGGACAACTTCTATAGCGACAGCGGGCTTGCCATTCAGTCGGGCAAAACCCTGTGAATCCTTGAACGTCCGTCGTACGGTAGCGATATCGCGAAACCGGACAACCCGACCCTGGTCAACCTTGATGGGTAGCTCCAACACGTCTTCCGGCGACTCTATAACTCCGGGCACCTTGATGGCGAATCGCCCTTGCTCACTCTGCATCGAGCCGGCCGCAACCAGCCGATTATTGTTCTCAACGAAAGCCAGAACTTCGACAGGAGACAGGTCGTAACTCTCCATGGCCAGCGGATCGATAATAATTTCCAGTAATTCCTCGCGGGTTCCGACGATGTTGACTTCCATAACGCCCGTCAGGCTGGTGATATCATCCTGAAGTTGCAGGCTTATTGCTTGCAGCGTGCGTTCCGGCACGTCCCCGTTCAGCAACATCACCAGCATTGGATCGAAGCGGGAGAATTTGACCTGCATGACACGTGGTTCTTCTGCTGTCGTGGGGAGCTTGGATTTAGCGAGATCCACCTTCTCCCTGACATCCGTCAGCGCCTTGTCGACGTCCGCCTCGGGTTCAAATTCCAGCGTTACAGTCGCGCGATTCTCGCTGCCGGAAGAGACCATTTCCTTAACGCCTTCCACTGTTCGAAGTTCCTGTTCGAGCGGTCTCACCAACAACCGTTCCGCATCTTCGGGTGAGACACCTTCAAGTCTTACCTCTACGTAAATAAACGGGATGTCTATTTCAGGTTCCGCTTCCTTGGGAATGGAATTGTAGGAGACGATGCCGGCGCCAATAATCACCAGGAAGGCAATCATCGCTGTGCGGCTGCGATTGGTCGCAGCCTCAATGAGGCCCTTCATTACAGGGATTCCGCAGCGACTGCAGTATCGGTGGGGGTCCAGATTGGATCAACTAGCTGACCCTGGTTAACGTAACCCTGCCCAACCGTAATGACATCTGCTGATTCGGGCAGCCCGGACACCCAAACTCCATCGGTTTCAGAACGCTCAAGCGTGATTGGGACGAAATCGGCACGCTGCAGACTGTCGACGATAAATATTCCTAGCGTTCCGTCTGCATCCAGTATCAGTAAAGCAGGTGAAATTTTTTGTGCCAGTGTTTCGTCGCCGGTCAGCACCATCTCGGCCGTGACGCCGGCGGGCAGTTCACCGTCTGCGTTATTTATTTCAAGTTCAATTTTAAATGTTCGGGTTGATTCATCTGCTACTGGTGCGATATAGCGCACGATGCCCCTGACGTTCTGACCGGTTACCAGCTCTGCTCGCGCTTCGTCGCCGATAGAGATATGGGCGACCTCCTTCTCGGCAAGTGTGCCGGTGACTATAAGTGTGAAGTTGTCGACAAAGGTCGCGATTGCATCACCCGAACGCACGAAATCACCGATTTCAACGTCACGGTCCTGGAGTACACCGTCAAACGGTGCCCGAATCGTGCGATTGTCGAGATCAAGCTGTGCCCGTACCAGTTCGGCTCTCGCGGCTTCGAGTTTGGCAAGTGTTTCTGCCATCTCGGTATCGGATACGTAACCGTCCGACTTCAGGCTGATTTGTGCTTTGTAAGATGTTTCATGCTCGCGAACACTGGCCTGTGTTTGCGCTACCCGTGCTTGGCGGTCGCGCATATCCAGTTGAATGATGACCTCGCCTTTGGCAACACGCTGGCCACGACGGGCACTGATGGTTTCAACCCGGCCCTCGGTTTCGGCGCTGATCGTAATGCTGCGTGCAGGAGCCGTGCGGCCATAAACACTGATATATCGCGAGATGGGTTCGGCATGTAGCGTTGCCACCTGAACTTTTCTGGCCGCATCGGCGTCACCCGGAGCACTGATTTGTGATGTATCCGTGGTTAATTCACGATCCTCTCCCAGAAGGCCGGAAAGCATCCAGATAGTCGCGATCAGTAAAACCAGTACCGCCAGAATCCATGGCCGGCGCGATATGGTTGCTTTGATATCCATCTTTATTATTCTGTTCCTTGATTGACTTAGCCAGTTGCGGCTTTGACGTGGATTTCCGTATCCGTATCTTTGCTTTGTACAAGTAAATGTCGGTTCGATTCTATATATTGTGCGGCCGCCTCGGCTATAACGGTACCGAAGCCGGCGACGAAGTTGGCGCCCGCCGAGGAATCGTCACCGCTTAATTGGCTGATGCTTTCTATATGTTTGACCGTTTCCCGGAGTTTCTCCACTCGATCATCCAGCAAATCGGCTAGCCGCTCTTCACCTATGCGATCAGAAAAATAGATCATGGCCAGAAATTCCGAACGTAATTTGTGCTGTGGGTCAGTTCGGTTAAGTGCCTGTATAAAGGCTTTTTCGCCAGCCGCAGTGATTTGGTAGACTTTCCGGTCGGGTTTACCAACTTGCGGAATTTCCCGGCAGCTGACCAGGTCAGCACCCGCTAAGTCGGCAAGTGCCGGATAGATTGATCCGTAACCGGCCGGGAAAAAATGCTTGAAGGACGACTCGAAAGTTTTCTTCAGGTCGTAGCCACAGGCTTCCTGTACGGTTAATAGTCCCAGACAAAGTGTTTTTACGTCCATAGTCTCTTTTCAATCAATAACTTATGAATAATCGTCTTGATATATATCGGTTCGAGGGCGTTGCATGGTAGGGGTTATGACTCGGTTCTGCTACCGGTCGCGTCTGCTCAAGGTATTAGACGCACGTAAATAATTGCATCTGTTACTTGTGGCAGAAAGGTGTATACCCCAATATTTCAATAAGATACGGGAGGTCGCCAAAGGCTTCTCCCCATGCCCGTAACACCTTGTAACTTTTTGTAACGCCCCCATTTGACCGACCTGTAGCGTGGCTGTCTGGACTGCATACGCGCAAGGGTTCAACTCCCGCTTGTCACGGTGGTGTATTCAGACTGGCATCTGACCTGCCCGCACCGGATATGCGGTTTCATATCTGGCCCAATAATCCTCATCGATTGGACTTTGAAGGGGCTGATTTATGAGCAACAATGAACGCCGGGGTCTTGCCGCTAAAGTACATCAACTCGCAGAACTGATCGCTCAGGCCCGGCCTGGAAAGATGCGGTTTGAGTCGGAGGATCAGTTTCTGGCGATGCTAAGTCTGAACCCGATGATGCCTGCTCGAGTGCCAGTTGCGTACGAGCAACGCCGACTATAGATTACTGGATGTAACTTTTGCTAATTCAAAGCGATCAGTTGTCTCAAAATGATCATTAGCCTTGTTGATGCAGACTTGGTTGCGACCATCCTGCTTGGCTGAGTAACAGGCTGCATCCGCTGCTTTGAGCATACCCGAGGCACTGTGTACACCTGACTGCCCGTAGGCAACACCCAGGCTGGCCTTAACCGAGTACGTCAGGCCATCTAAATCGACTCGCAGGTCACTGATGTCCTGACGAATTCTCTCGGCGATATCCATCGCTCGTTTATGTGGGCAGCCTTCCAGCAATAGCGCAAATTCATCACCTCCCACGCGAGCCACGGTGTCTCCCGCACGGGTAAGGCGTTTCAAACCGGTGGCCACGCCTTTGAGTATCATGTCACCTGCAGCGTGTCCGCCACTGTCGTTTACTTCCTTGAACAGATCGAGGTCTATAAAAATAAGTGAATATTCGCCACCTTCGCGGCGATCTGTGGAAGCGATGCGCTCCAGTCGGCGATTGAATTCACCGTGATTGACGAGATCGACCAGCGAATCATGCGTGGCCCGGTGGTGCAACGCGCGTGTCAGGTCTGCATTGCGTACCTGCAGAGCCAGTACATCTTCCACATTTTTTCTTGCCAGTCGTGCGGTACGCAAGAGTATCAGCAAAAAAGCACCAACCAGTGCGGCCATCACCTTGCCTTCTTCGTTATTTGTCATCGACATCGCGAAGGCGTATGGTGCTAATACGGAAACCACAAAAGCGGGGAAGGCTCCTCGTAGTGGTGCATAGGCTGTAACTGCACCCGCACAGACGCCGCCCAATACGAAAGTCAGATAGGCCTGGTGCAGGATGGAGTTGTCCGGGAACAGGAATATTGACAAGGCACCCCAGACACAGCCGGCTATGAAAGCACTTGCGATAAAAGCTATGCGCCAAAAATTATACTCGGCTGGTCCGACCTCGGCTTTTTCATATTTCTGCTGCAGAATCAGACGAAATAGCGTCAATATGCATATGCTGCCGAGCCAGGCGATGAGCCCCTGATTGTCGACGACTGGCCACAACAAAATTACGATGACGAAAGAACAGAAAATATTGGCCGTGAGCGACATGATGGAATTTTCAAAAGCCAGGCGTAATTGCTGGCCACCAACCCACTCCGGACCATCGGCCATGGATGTCAATGTCATTATTTGTGTTTCTTGATGTGCCACTTTCGTGTCGTTCCTTTTGGCATTTTGCCGTTACAGCCTTCCTGAATTTAAGGCCTGTAGTCAATATCAGTGGAATATCTTGTTCTGCAACACTAAATTCTTGGGGTGCCGATTTCTGTGACCGTTGCCACAGATTGGGATGTTATTGCCAGGCAATAAAGGCTGTAAACCACATACATTACTGGGTTTTTGGTGGGTTCGGCGGCTCGCGATTATCGTCCGGCAGGATTTGCCACGCGGGTGATTCCATATTCGATAGTACTGGCCTGATTGCACTTTCCTGTAAAAAAGCTGCAACCGCGATAACAAAATGAGTATTTGGGGGATGTACCTACTCGGAATGGGGCATATGAATTGCTAGAATAGCGCCGCAGGTTGGGTGTCCGGCCTGCTTCTTGTATTGAGCTGCCAGCATTGACTAGGCGGCAAGACAAAAGGAACCTGTACATGCGAGATAATGATCTTAGTCGTAGACGTTTTTTACTCAATCTGGCTGTTGCTGCTCCGGCGGGAGCATTGGTGGTGAGCCCGCCTGCCATGGCGCAGGCATTGCCGAAACTTTCACTGGATGATCCGCTGGCCATCGGGTTGATGTATGTCGAGGATGCGACGACTTCTACAGCATCTACGTATAAGGCTGGTGATAACTGCGATAATTGCCTGCAGATTCAGGGTAACGAGGGTGATGCCTTTCGTCCTTGCGCGATTATTCCTGGCAAGTCGGTGGCTTCAGCCGGCTGGTGTAGCGCCTGGGTTGCTAAACCCTGACGTACTGTTGTACAGCCCGCTGCTGTTTAGTACAGCAGCGGGTTTTTTGTGACCGCAACCGCAACCACATAGCTGAAACAGAGCAGTGCTCCGACAAACGCGCTTAGTCGTATCCGCATCGTGCTTCCGTAATTCAACGCAAACGCACCGAGCACGACATACGCGACCATACCCAGTATTTTGGCGGTTAGCCATGCATCCACAAAAGGGTACTGGCCAATCAGAGTTCCGGCCCACACTGCACTAATCAGGAGTATCGTGTCATTGACATGGGGCAGGATTTTGACCGGCTTGGTTTGCAGTAAGGGTGAGCCGCGCATCATCCAGACGCCACGCAGGATAAAACCGGTAATGGTGATCGTCAGCGTTATCATGTGCACTGACTTCAAGATAGTAAACAGGGCAGCGTTGTCCGGCATAGAGAATTCCTCGAAATTGAATGAGGGCAGACCTTAGTCTTTATAGCATCTAAGAGTACGATTCTGGTTGCGGGTGTAATCCTATACCTTGTATGACTGAAATGCGTTCCTTAGGATCAATTTATTGCGGTCTCAGGTCCCATATTCCCATCGGATATCATTAGCTATGAAAATTTTTGGCATTGCGGGATACAAAAACGCAGGTAAAACGACCCTCGTGGTGGAGCTTATCGAAGAATTCCGCAGGCGTGGGCTAAGGGTCGCAACGGTTAAGCATGCCCATCACGAGTTTGACATCGATCATCCGGGTAAGGACAGTTACCAGCACCGGGAAGCCGGTGCGGAGGAAGTCATCGTCGCATCTTCACGACGCTGGGCGCATATACGCGAACTGGGGGATGCCGCTGAACCGTCGCTGGACGAATTGATTCAGCATCTGGGTGATGTGGATTTAGTGCTTGTTGAGGGCTACAAGCACGGCGTCCATCCCAAACTGGAGTTACGGCGTGCCGGGGGTTGAGGCGCCGGTATTGGCAGGTGGGGATAGCAGCATAAAAGCAGTAGTTAGCGACGGGCAAGACGACAGCGTCGGACTGCCTCTATTGGAACGAAGCAATGTGCCCGCCATTGCCGACTTTGTTTTGGCTCAATCGGCTTCAGTCTGAGATAGCACTGCTCGTAAGCTCGTGGCATCAAAGCGCTACTGGTCGTATACGATAGCCAGCGGCCTGACAAAGCCAGCCCCAGTCAGTAAGATAGCTGCCCGCCTGAGGTGATGGGACCCATGATGTCCGTCCGCAGGCACACAAACAGAACTAAGGAATAAGCATGGCCCAGAGTGACGTCAAAACCATCCACGAATTTCTGGAAGATAATCCAAACGTGGACGTATCAAAGCAGTGGGAACGCTGCTGGAATATCCACGGCAAGATAAACGACCGTATTCTCAAATACTTTGGGGATGCGAAGCTTCACCCGATTTCCGAAGGAGCTGAGTACTACACCTCACCCGATGAGAAAATGGAAGGCTCGTTTTTTGGTTATACCGGCGGTGGAATCGACTGGTATGTGCGTTCCTGGCTGGGTAACCGCAAGGCCAGCATCATTGACATGAATATCAATGTGACCCTGAGCCAGAACATACGTGTACCGAATTTGATGATAATTTTCGGCACGGTACCAAATCTTTTGTTTTATGCAGATTACGTCTCGCGTAGTGATGTAAAAGTTGATGAAGCCTACGTGCAGAAATACTACGAGGGTGAAGCTAATCAGGATTACATCGATTTTCGTGCCAACACGGACTTTGTCTGGTCGGCCAGTCATGGCCCGGCGATTCGCGGCATGCAGTCTCCGGTGTGCTCTAGTTACATTAGCGATTTGACGGACGAGCACATTGATCTGTGTGAGGCGTATCTTGTTAGATTCGTCGACCGTTGGTTCCGCTGGATCGATGAGGCTGATGAGGTGCCAGCCGATGAACGCGATGCCTTGCAAAATTACGATTTTACCTACCGCGAATACACCAACCGTTCAGATCCGATGAATGTCCTTGCAGAGCGAATCTTTGGCGCGGAAGGTGCGAAGCACATGCTCGACCGGCGTGGCGGACTCGTCCAGATGGAAGCAGATAAAGGTAAATGGAAGTAGGCGCCGCTGATTATTTGTAGGAGCGGCATCTGTCGCGAATAAAAAGGCCGGCAATCATTGCCGGCCTTTTTTATTTGTTTAGATTTAAGCGCTTTAAATCAGGTACCCGACACCAATTG
>PVMS01038623.1_pt1 | contig 22532 bp, 23 predicted proteins | sample 1853461 | NCBI WGS metagenome assembly PVMS01 (sample SAMN08582032, study PRJNA380276) | Marine sediment metagenome, whole genome shotgun sequencing project. | isolation source: ocean sediment barecode stripped | collected 2017 | reverse complement strand
TTGCTTGATCAGCTTGATCATGTTTTTGGCGACGGGTGTTTCAATGCCTTCGTTGACCTTGATGGCTTGCGTGGCCGTGCGGGCCTGGATGACGGGCTCGCCTTTTTCCAGGCAGGCGATATCTATGCTGCGCTTCACCAGCTTGTTGCAGAGAATGTCGTACATCTGGGAGAGCTGAAACTCAGACTCGGTGTTCATGGTAATTACATTGTCCACTAATTCGAAGTTTGAGCCGGTGCCCTTAAAGTCAAAGCGGGTTGTGACCTCGCGGTTGGCCTGGTCAACGCCGTTGGACAGTTCGTGCTGGTTAACTTCGGAAACTACATCAAAAGAAGGCATTTCGAATTCCTTACAGGTTAATCAAATTTTTGAGGTCAGAAACGACGGCCTCGCTATCGGCGACATCACTGATGAGTAAACGCGCCCGGCCTTTAGCATCAAAACCAAAAACAGCAGCGCTGTGCATGACATTATAGGCGCCTTTGTCATCGGAAGATTCCATTGCAGCATAGACACCATAAGCTTTCCTCAAAGTGGCCAGGGCTTCTTCCGAACCGGTCAGTCCGAGTAACCACGGACCGAATGACGCGGTATATTTCTTCATTACTTCCGGTGTGTCGCGGCCAGGGTCCACTGAAACAAGCAGTATTTGGATGTTATCCGCCTGCGGACCCAATTTTTTCATGACGACCGACAATTGCGTCAGCGTGGTAGGGCAAACATCAGGGCAACTGGTAAAGCCGAAGAATACCAGTACCGGTTTACCTTGCAGGGAGCTGGCATCGACCTGTTCGCCATCCGGGCCGGTCAGCGTGAACTCCAAGTCTGGCATCATGCCGGTTACATCGCTGGCGTGCCAGTTGACGGGTTCGCTGCATGCTTGCAGAAACAGGGTAGCGAGCAGGAGAAATGAAAGTTTCAGTGTACGCATTTTTGCCATATACATGAGTTAAGGGGACGCTACAATAAACCAGTAAGATGCGGGAGGGAAGAGCTCGCGGCCAGCTTCGTTGAGCCCTCCTACAGCTCCGTTAACAATTACGGGAAGAATTGATGTTTTCACGAATGCTATTATGCTGATTGAATTGAAATAAATGAGGATTAGTTATGAATGAGTCATCAAAAATTTGATGAAAATTCGCAATTGTGTGCGCCATGGTGAGTTTTTGCCCGGCAATCCTGATAGACTGTCTGCCCTGCTCGAAAAGTTATTGGAAATTTGAATATGTTTGAAAAAAGAACCCCCAAACCGGAACCCGGCCGTCAACAGGTATCAAAGGATAGTTTTACAGCATCTGCAAATCCGCCGGTCAACAGTGGCCGAGCCGCTGTCATCGGCCCGGGCATAAAGATTAATGGAGATATTACCGGCGACGAAAACCTTATTATTGAAGGCAAGGTCACCGGTAAAATCAAACTATCTGCACATCAGGTGGATATTGGCCAAAGTGGTCAGGTTAATGCTGATATTTCGGCCAAAATTATCAAGATAGCCGGTGAGGTTCGTGGCGATCTTACCGGTACCGAGAAAGTTGTGATTTCCAGTAGTGGTAATGTTCACGGCAACATCGTTGCTCCACGCATGACGCTTGAAGATGGCGCTATTTTTAAAGGCAGCATTGATATGGATCCGCGTGAGCCGGAAAAACCTGCCGTCACCAAACCACCGGTTAAGAAAGTGGTCGCCAAGACAGAAGAAGCACCCAAGGTTGTTACCAGCGAAAAACCCAAGGCGGCTACCAGCGAAAAACCCAAACAGGGCTCAGCTTATTCACTGACGGGTGGTTAAACGTTTTTTGGCGAAGCAAGGCCGGGTTCAACCTGGTCAACTGATAAATTTTTAAAAGAAGACTGGTGAATTGAACAGAGTTTACTTTAGTGCACTGCAGCTGGCTGAAAGTGCCATTAATTTCGATGCAGTGCAATATGTGGGCTAGTGCTGCAGGCATGAGCCAATCGCCTGCAGCGCAGTTAATGCGGCGAACCCAACAAACCCTTTTACTCCCGAACCTGGTGAAGAAAATCGACACGGGTCGGCGTTTGTCGGTGCTTGAAATCGGTGCAGCGCTGCCTGAGACCATTGAGTTTTTTTCACAATTCAAATGCCGTCTGCATTTTACCGGGATGTATACAGACCCCGTTATGCAAATGCAGTTGGCTGAGTACTCGGAAAACGAGTTGGCAGAACACTTCAGCCAAACTTTCGGTTTTCCCAGGGGTACGCGCTTTGATCTGTGTTTGTTCTGGGATTTTCTGAATTACCTTGATGACAAGACGTTGCGGGCGTTCAATACTGCGATTAAACCATTTTGTCACAAGACGACCAGGGCTCATGCATTTACAGTACGCACCCTTGATACCTCCTTCCCCAACCAGCAGTATGGAATTGACCAGGCGCATATGCTCAGTATCCGGCCTGCGATGACGAAGCAAATGCGCTGTTTCCCCAAGACACAGGCGACCCTGGTTAACCTGCTGCCGTGTTTTGATATTGATCAGGGAATGTTGCTGCCCGATGGCAGGCTGGAAGTATTGATGTCGGCCAGCAGAATAAACTAACCGCCCTGTAGGAGGGGGGTCAGCGAAGCTGGTCCCTCCTACAGGGCGGTAACGTTACTGCGCGCGTTTGAATTTATCCCAGAAGGTTTTGTTTACCAGGTCGGTAAATTCACCGGCATCCAGGAACGTGCCATGGCCGTTGGGGCAGGATTCGTAGGTGATATGCGGCTGCTCAGCATCAAATTCATGCTTCATGGTGCTGTTGCAAAGAGGACAGTCGATATCTCTTAAGGCGTTGGATCTTTTTCCAGCCTTCTTGTCGCCGCTGTCCAGGATGTAATCTGCCATCCAGATATCATCCCGCAGGGCGCGCAATTCTTCGGGCTGAAACCACAGTCCGCCACATGCGATGCAGCGGTCCACCTTGATTTCATCGTAGGAAACTACTGCCATTTCTCCTGAACATTTTGGGCACTTCATATGCACTGATCCTCGTTGTTTTATTTGCTGTGAACTACTTATTGTAGGCGTAAATGTAAATGATGGTCAAAAACTGTGTTGCCAATGAGCGCTCAGCAGGCGTCATTGAAGCTGTAGTTAAAGTTTTTAATGTCGATCTGATAAAGTTCTGTCACGTATCCCCGGGTTTCTTCGTCGTAAAACTCAGTGTAGCTGTGTAAGCCACTTTCCTGATTACGGTAAAAAATATTTCTGGCCTTGCGGCGTAATTCACGCGACATCTTGTCGGAGGAATTGATGTGGGGTAGCCGCGAATCAGCAAAACCCAATTGTTCGCACACCTGGTCAAAATCCTGTTGCAGGGTTTCAAACTTGCCAACAAAGTCCACCAGCAAGTGGCCATTGTCGTCATATAACATTTCTGATTGGGGCATGACGTGCCGGTATTTATCATTCCAGCCCGGCCTGGGGAGCTTGTTCATGACAAAGTCTTTGAAATTCTTGTGGCTGAGAAAGTTTCTGTAACGATATTCAGAGACGAGCCTGGACCATGGGTTACGCACAAAGCTGAATTTATAATACTGATCAAAATCATGCTGTGAAATGTAGCGACAATCGACATACTCGGCTGCACTTAGATGGCAGAGTTTTTCAGTGCCCTTTGACGGGTCATCATTATCATTCAGTAGCATCTGTTCGCGGTGTGCTTCGTTTTTCCGATCCAAATTGAGTCGGTTCATAAAATACATCTCAACACTGCGACCCGCGGCCTTGGGGATATGCACAAAAATGCACTCGAATGCCCTACAGATCATTTTTCAAATCATTCTTCATAAACAATGATGAGCTTGCTGTCCTTGCTGGCAGTAAAGTTAAAGTTGGTGGACTCGACAAGGTCACCTTCTCTAATGGTCTCGTTATCGTTTTCGCCCACCCCCGTGGTCATGTAAACGAGACTCCTTCCAGCCTGCGCTAACTTGCCGCCTGCACCAACCTCAGCTATCTCGATGATGGTGCGACTGGCAAATGTTTCATCCTGCTCGGTTGAACCGCCATAGATACGCTCGCGTTCGCCGCTTTTTGATTCAAACATCTGGTAGCCGGCAGGTTCACCTGGAGTTTCAGGCAGCACCCAAAGCTGGATCATGCGGTTCTTGGAATCGTCAGGATTGATCTCATTGTGCGTAAAACCTTCACCACCAGCACGCTGAACCTGCACGCTGTCGGCATGTAATTCCTGGCCATGTTCCATCGAGCCTTCGTGCTGAATGCGGCCTTCTACCATCACAGAAATGACGTCGACCTCTTTATGCGCGTGCATCCTGGTTTCACCCAGGGGCATAAACCTGGCGTCGGCAAGATAAACAAAACGGCCGATACCTGGCGAAGTGCCGGATTCACAGCTGCCCCTGAAAATCCTGGGGCTCATCACAAGGCGTGTTTCACGTAAACCCGCAAAACCTCCCCGACGCAGGGAATTCCGACGGATGATATTCATATAGTTACTCCAAATTAACGCGTTTGTATACTCTGCAGAGTTCGGTGTTCACAGGGTATTATACTGCCAGGCCGTCCGAAGATTAAGCCCATGGACGTATTGATCGTGGCCCGTATTGATTTAATTATTCCAGCCTGCTTGTTTCCGGAGGTGGGTTTCATTCTAAGACGGCCATTTTAGGCACTATTATGGTGGAGTGACTGACCGCGCTGGGTGCGGGGGCTCCGGTATGACCGGTAATCGCGAGCCACGAAACTGCTCTATTTCTTAAACTAATCCTCAGGGGTAAGCGGGGATACGGGGGGTACACCCCCCGTGTCGCCGCGGATCAGTTGGCACCAACCATAAAGAATCAACAAGCAATTTCACCGGCTCAATTGTGACTCCAGTCTCGGATACCAAATTGACTGAGTCACCCCCCGCACTGCCATGAAGATAAGAATCGCCCCCCACAAGCCCTCAAGTCCCCACCGCGCCGTCATTGGCTCCAGCGCAAGGATATAAACGATAAAAGCCACCCCCATCGTCACCATCATTGCAGCTCCGGCGGTGGCGGCAATATACACGCCATCGAACTGGTAACAGGCCACCGCAACAACAGGCAGGGCGATGACTAGCGGCATCAGGGATTCGACCGTGAGTCGGACCTCGGCAATGTCAGTTAGCAATGACGTAATGGCAGTGCCGCCGAGAAAGAAACCGAGCGCGTAAACAACACTGGCAGCGATTGCCCATACGCTGGTCAGCTTGACCCAACGACGGAACTCAAGCCGCTTGCCATTACCCCAGGCATTCCCGGCCAGTGCCTCGGTTGCGTGCGCGAAACCATCGAGGCCAAGTGATATCAGTAGCAAGTACTGCATCACCACGTGGCTGGCAGCCATTTCAACCTCTCCGAGACCGCCGGCTACCCGCATGACCAGCGACAGTGCGGTCATCAGGAGTATGGTGCGGATAAAGATAAAACTGTTGATGGCGATGAGTTTTCTGAAGCCGGACAGCAGCCATGTGTGGGTGTTTTTGAAACCATTCATTAAAGCGGGTAAACCAATGATTTGCACCAGGATCCGGATTCCAACTGCAGCAGCGAGCCACTGTGCAATCAGCGTACCCCACGCGACTCCGGCAACACCCATGCCAAGCCCAACGACAAAAATAACATTCAAGACGGCGTTGGTAATATTTAGCACGAGTTGCTGGACCAACACAGCGCGTGTTTTGGCCAGTCCGAAAAGCACGCCGGAAATGGCATAAATGAGCAGCGCTGCCGGTGTGGCCCAGATACGGATATGAAAGTACTCCTGGGTCAGGCCAGTCACAGACTCCGGTGGTGCCAGGGCTTTCAGGGCTGCGATCAGGATAATGTCCTGAAAAACAAGCAACGCGACCCCGAGTGCTAACGCCAGAGCAATGCTGCGCCAGATTCCGGCGACCAGTAATTCATTATCATTCCTGCCCCTGGCCTGGGCGATGATGCCGGTGGTTCCCATGCGCAGAAAGCCAAAGGCCCACAGGATGAAATTGAATATGACGCTGCCAAGGCCGATTGCTGCCAGGTATGCAGGGTCGGGCAGGTGGCCTATGGCCCAGGTGTCAACCAAACCAACCAGCGGGGCAGAAGAGTTTGCCAGGATGGCTGGGAAGGCAATGGCAATGATTGTCCGGTGTGGCCCCTGGTCGTTTGCTGCGGAAGCAGGCATGGCGTGTAATCGTGTATATTGGCAAAGCTCATCATAACGGTGCGCTGTGATAATTGTGTGATTTATTGCAATGATCATTGCAATAAATATGGCCAGTGACCGGTCAATCAAGCCGGGTGATATTTTGTCTTCTGTGGAGAATGTGATTTTATGCTGATTAAGCGAGCCAGTGGAATTTTGCCATCCGAGATAACGGATGAATCGGTTTACCTGAAACGCCGGGAGTTGTTAAAAATAGCCGGGGTAGCGGTAGCGGGTACACTCGCCAGTCAGTCTATATTGGCTTCAGATGTGGTACCCGGAGCCAGTGGCAAGCTATTGCCAGGTGCCCGTAAAAGTCCATTCAGCACTGACCAGCAGCCCAACTCCTGGTCTGATGTCACCACATACAACAACTACTACGAATTTGGCACCGGCAAAGATGACCCTTCCCGTTATGCCAGGAGTTTTGAGCCTCGTCCCTGGAGTGTCAAAATCAGCGGGGAATGTGACAAGCCCGGTTCTTATCGTTATGAGGATCTGATATCTCCAAATGAGTTGGAGGAGCGGATATACCGCTTACGTTGTGTTGAGGCCTGGTCGATGGTGATTCCATGGGTAGGTATACCGCTGGCAAGCATTCTCAAGAAATTTGATCCAAACTCGAAAGCAAAATATGTCCAATTCAAGACGCTTCATGATCCTTCCCGTATGCCGGGCCAGCGGCGCCGGGTTTTGAACTGGCCCTATGAGGAGGGGCTGACGATTGCAGAGGCCATGCATCCGCTTAGCTTGATGGCAGTGGGCGTTTATGGTTATGAATTACCCAACCAGAATGGTGCGCCCATGCGTTTGGTGGTTCCATGGAAGTACGGCTTCAAGAGCATCAAGGCGATAGCCGGGATCAAATTCACCAGCAGGCGGCCACGTAGCAGTTGGGAGCAGGCCATTCCTTCGGAATATGGATTTTATGCCAATGTGAACCCCGCGGTTGCGCACCCGCGTTGGAGTCAGGCTCGTGAGCGCGTTATCGGGGCAGGGGTGTTTAGCAGCAAAAAGCCGACAGAAATGTTCAATGGCTATGGTGATGAAGTAGCCTCGCTGTATGCTGGTCTTGACTTGCGGAAGAATTATTAGGGACCCGCTGATTTATTCGGGGCGAGGCCATGAACAGATCGACGGGTTCCCAATGAAGCCTGGTTCAAAGGCATTCTACCGGCTGACCAAGCCGGTAGTGTTTCTGCTTGGCCTGTCACCTCTTACCTTTTTATTGTTGTGTGCGTTTGAGTTGGCAGGCTTCGGCCTGGGTGCAAATCCGGTCGAAGAATTGCTACATGAACTTGGCCGCTGGGGGCTCAAATTCCTTTTGTTGACACTCGCCATTACGCCTGTGCGACGGTGGACGGGCTGGAACTGGCTGCTGCGATTCAGACGTATGCTGGGTTTGTTTTCATTTTTCTACATACTGCTGCATTTCACTGTCTATGCGGTATTGGATCAGGGGCTGGATTTAGCACTGATAATCGAAGATGTGATCAAGCGCCCATACATAACACTGGGGATGACGGGCCTGTTGCTGCTAATACCGCTGGCCATCACATCAACCAAGGGCATGATGTGCAGGCTGGGTAAACGCTGGCAAAAATTGCACCGGCTGGTCTACGTGATAGCGATAGTGGGTGTATGGCATTTCTATTGGCAGGTTAAGCTTGATACCCTGGATGCAACTGTTTATGCAGCAATCCTGCTGGTGTTGCTCGGCTCCAGAGTCTTTCAGCGCCGCTGACCTTTCATAATGATCATCTGATATCATCTTAAACAATATATTGCTGATGCCAAGTCTGCAGGCCATGAGTCTTGATGAGAATGTAGACCCTGGGGAATCGTAAGCAGCAGAACTGCTCGCTGCCAGGCCAGATTAATTTCGGAGACAGATCTAAGATGAACTTTATGAAAAGTATTAAGTTATTTATATATCTAATTGTTATTAATGTATTATTTATGGCTTATACTCAAGCTCAAGAGCTTGAGTGGCCGCGTGAAATGGTTCTTGATTCGGGTACTCTAACTATTTATCAACCCCAGGTAGATGAGTTGAAAAAGGATATTCTGACTTTTCGTGCTGCGGTTTCTTACAAGGCCAAAGGCAGTGCCGAACCGGTGTTTGGCGCGGCCTGGTTTGAGTCCCGGGTGGAGATCGACCGTGAAGAGCGGATGGTCCACATGACCAGCCTGACGGTGACTGACACACGCTTTCCCGAAGGTGCCGAACATGTGAAAGATGAATTTGACCAGGTGATTAAGGCCGGCTTGCCGGGCTGGGATATTGATTTTTCACTGGATGATCTGTTGACCTCACTGGAAGCCTCTGAGGAGCAGATAGCGGCAGCCGGCGATTTGAAAATGGATCCACCCGATATCATTTACCGGGATCACCCCGCCTTACTGATCATGCTGGATGGTGACCCGGTGCTCAGAGAGATTGAGAACTCACCGTACAAGGCGGTGATTAACACGCCTTATCCAATGATCGTGGATGAAAAGAAAAAAGCTTACTACCTTAATGCGGGCAAAGATGTCTGGTACCAGGCAAGCAAGGCCACGGGGCCGTATGCCTATGTGGCCAAGCCACCGTCTGATATTGTAAATATGCTCGACCAGTCGGAGATGGAAGACAGTGATGAGGTGGTCGATGCACAAAACGCGCCTGAAATAGTCGTCTCAACAGTACCCGCCGAATTGATCGTCACCGAAGGTGAAGCAAAGTTCGAACCGCTGGTCGATGACTTGCTGGTGATCACCAATTCCGCTTCTGATATCTTTATGAACGTCAGCCAGCAGAAATATTATATTGTGCTGTCCGGGCGTTGGTATGAGTCTTCATCCATGCGGGGCCCCTGGGGCTTTATTTCCTCTGATGAGTTGCCTGAGGCCTTTAGTAACATTCCTGCCGACTCCAGCCAGGCGGATTCAAGGGTGTACGTCGCCGGCACGGATGAAGCACGGGAAGCTGTGATGGATGCACAGATTCCACAAACCGCAGCAATACAAAAGGGCCGGGCCGAGATTGAGGTCACCTATGACGGCGAGCCCAGGTTTGATGGTATCAAGGGTACCAGTCTTGCTTATGCTGAAAACACAGGTTCAACCGTTATCAAGTCCGGAAAACAGTATTTTTTGGTCGAGGATGCCGTCTGGTATGTCAGTTCCTCGCCGAAAGGGCCGTGGGACGTGGCGGAAAGTCGTCCTGACGGGGTGGAATCCATTCCGCCGGAAAGCCCGGTTTATAACGTCAAGTATGTTTATATCTATGAGACCACTCCGGAGGTGGTATATGTCGGTTACACGCCCGGTTACACCGGCAGCTATGTGTATGGCCCGACCGTTGTTTACGGTACCGGCTGGTATTACCGGCCCTGGATTAGCCCCTACTACTATTACCCGCACCAGGCCACCTGGGGCTTTCATATCACGTACAACCCGTGGACCGGGTGGGGTTTTGGCCTGAGCTGGGGTTGGGGACCCTTCCGCATTGGCTTTCACTCCGGTGGTTATTGGCATCGCCATCATCGCTGGCACCACCATCATGGTCATGGCCGGTGGGGGGCGGGTGGCTACCGTCCGAGACCCGTTCATTACGGTAACAACAATATCAATATCAATAACATTAATATCAATAACCCAAAGGTTAATGTCCGGGATAACAACCTGTATCGGGATAAGGACCAGCGAGCCAAGGTGCGGGATACGCGTGATACACCGATGAATCGTGATACCCGCGATCGGGCAGCCATCCGGGATGGCAAGCTTGATCGCAGCCAGATGGATCGAAGCAAGGCCAATACCGGTAACCGGGCAGCGACCACGGATACCGCCGCTTTGCGCAATAGTGCGTCAAAGATGACCCGCTCGGATAAGCAGAATAACGTTTTTACCGACAAACAGGGCAATGTTTACCGCAACACTGATAGTGGCTGGCAGAAGCGGGACAGTGGTGGTTGGCAGAATACCTCCGGCGCAGCTGGAGATAGAAGTGCCAGGCCGTCTGGTGGATCCACAAGGCCTGCGACAGGTGATGTGAGGCCGTCAACCGGTGCTGCATCAACGCGAAACGCTACGACCAGCACCCGGCAAAGCAGTGCGTACAAGCAGTCGAGTTCCGGATACAACAAGTCGTCCAGCCTTGATCGGCAGAATTACTCCAGGTCACGGTCATCCAGCAGGAACCAACAGAACTATCAGCAGCGCAGCACGCGTCACAGCAGCAGGGCGCCTGCCTCGAGGGGTGGTGGCCGGCGCAGGTAATTAGAGTGCCTAATTGATCCAGACCTATTCGATCCAGGGATCAATTACCAGGCCATCGATAACTTCGCCGCTATCCGCATCGAGGATAGCGGCGAATTGACCGTTCTGGTGCTGACCGGGAACGAAATTTAACTTGCTGATGTCCTCCCCGTGTTTTTGTACCAGTTTGTCAATTTCTGCAACCGATTGAGGCCGCATGATGCGCAGCTCATTTAAAGGTTTTGAGGGCTTTATAGCCAGGGTCTGTTTTGCCTTGTAAAGGCTCCAGAACTCAGGCCGGTATTGCAGATCAGGCTTGCCTTCAAGCATGACTTCTTTCAATAGCTGCTGAAAGGCATCTCCCGTCGGCATATTGGCATACAACAATATTGGTCCGGAAAATGGTTTGTCCAGGAAGCGTTGGTCTGCAATAGCAGCGGGATCAACGTCTCGTATGGATAATACGTCAAATCGGTCCAGTACGAACACCATGAAATATGGCCGGTTTTGGTAAAGCGCCACGGTGCCCCATGCAACCGCTGTTAACTGAATAATGATGATGACACTCAAGTCGAAAACCAGACCGCGTTTAGCCTTTTTGTAAACCAGCCCGGTCATTGCCGGCCCGATTAGTCCTGCTATAACGATTAGCATCAGTGGGAACTTGGCGGTGTCAGTAAACTGCAGGAACGGGTGAGGGTACCAGGCGAATATGATCAAGCAGCCAATGGTCAGCAATAGCATGGCGCTGGGCCAAAAGTGAGTTAAAGCCGCACGCGATCTGTTCATTCTTTTCTACCCCTTTTTTTCCGCAGTGTAATGCTATGCTTAGTCGTTTGAACCGAAATAGATAGGGTCGCCTTCCATCAAGCGTAAACCATCTGCCCGACTCAGTCGGTTAAAGGAAATCGTGCCCTGTAATTCTTTTGTATAGGCTTCACCGCGCTCTGAATAGGAGGTCAGTGTTCCGGCCAGTTTTGCACCGTCAAAAACAAACCGTCCTGTTGCGTCGCCGCGTTGTCGGGCACGTTCCTGTCTGAAACCAGCATATGCGCGGTGGGTGTTGAGGTTCCAGATGTACGCGCGAACGGAATCGACAGGCTGGTCGAAGGCCTTGATGCCATAATTGCCCATACCTTTGCGTTGTTGTTGCGGCTTGACAGAGTTCGCGCTCCAGTCCCATTGTCCAAACAGCGCGTTGGCTGTATGCGCAAATCTTGATGTGGCGTAACCACTTTCGTGTGCAGCCTGGGCCAGTGCCAGCGACGCGGGTACAATATCCACCCGGGTTAACAAATCCTGAATTTGTGCTTCAGTCAGTGGTTCGTCCGACTCATCCTTGATGGCTCTGTAACTGTATGCAAGGTGGTTTAATGCACTCATTTGTGTGCTTGAAAGCGTGCCATCGTCACGTGCTTTGAGAAAAGACAACAGTTTATCCCGTTCCCGCAGGACAGCCTCATTTTCATACAGTACGAGTGAAAGAATGACGCGGTAAGAAATGCTTTTCTTGAATTGAACGGTTTCACCATCTGACCAGCCTTTGCTGATGGACACCACCAGCAGTGGGGGTATGGCAGTGGTCTCGCCGGAGTCGATTTTGTCACCGGTGTAACCAAGCTTGTCAAATACATACATCAAGTACTCTTTGCTGACATTGATATACACATCATAGTTATCAGTTTTGACCAGTTCCGGGACTGGCGACGGCGCATCGGACCAATCGATTGAGTCACGGATTTTTTGCAGTTCGCTTTTACCCTGGGAGTCAAACGCGGGTGCACCGATTTCTTCGTGAATCAGCGCTACCTGAGTCAGTGTGTTGTTTTTCTCGGCACTTGTGGGTTCGGGCTTTTCAGTCCCGGTCTCGGATGAGCTTATGTCTACCAGCAAATCAGCTGCCTCTTCCCGGGTTTTTTGCGACCGTTGATTGATGACGCCCAGTGCAACGCCGATGACAATCAGGATAACGACAATAAACAGGGCGACTATATTATTGGGTTTCATGCGGATACTCTGGTGAGCTTGTCGTGGCGACAAGCTTTTAGTTCGATACACTACACCAGTATATCAGCGCGCTAACCAGTTTCAGGCAATTATTTTTTCAGTTGCTGTGGCGAGCCGGGACAGGGCTTCGGTCATTTGTTGCCAGCGTTGTTCCAGGGTGCCGGTATAGCCGATGGACATACGCACGAGTCCCGGTGATATGTGCGCAGCCGCCTTGTCTTTATCAGTCATTTCGCTGGACGTACTACTGCCGGAGCAGGACATCAGCGTATCGAAATAGCCCAGGCTGACCGCTACATAGCCAAAGTGATACTCGTTTTGCAACAGGTCCAGCAACTCATTCGCCAGGGTTTCGGTCCCCATATCCAGTGTCAGGATGCCGCCGTAGCCGTAGTCGGCACAGTGCAGTTCACAAAACAACTTGTAGTCAGGGTGGTCCGGCAAGCCCGGGTAGGTCACAGCCATGCCCATGGCCTGTAACCTTTCTGCAAACACCTGTGTACGACGGCTGTGTTCTGCCATTCGTAATGGCAAGTGCGGCAATCGCAAGCTGATGTTGAATGCAACCTGGGGATCCATGGTCGGGCCGAGTATCATCAACATGCCGGTGTGCAAATCCATCAGTTGTTGGATGAATTCGCCGTCTGCACAGATCGCGCCGGCAATGTGATCCGATGTGCCGCTAATAAATTTGGTCATACTGTGCACAACGATGTCAGCACCCAGTTCTTTCGGGCTTAGCAATAAAGGGCCGAAAGTGTTATCGACCACCAGCTTGATCCCGTGGCGGTGCGCTATTTTGCTCAATGCCGGAATATCCGCGAGACGCAACGTCGGGTTAGCCACGCTCTCGGTAAAGATGACGCGCGTACGGTCGGTGATGGCTGCTTCGACCGCTATTAGGTCAGTGATATCTACTAGTGTAGTGCTGATACCGGTCTTCGGCGGTAGCAGGTCATGCAGCAGGGCATAGGTGCCGCCATAGACGGCGTTTGAAGACACGATATGGTCGTTGGCATCGCACAGCTGCATCAGTGTGGCAGAAATGGCGGCCATACCACTGGCGGTACAGTATGCGGCTTCGGTTCCCTCCAGGGCAGCCAGTTGTTTGCCGAGGTTGTACACCGTTGGATTGAAATGCCTGCCATAAAGGTAGCAGCCACCCTGTTCGGGTCCTTTCTCGCCATGAAAAATCTCGGGCATGGTACCGGGCTTTAATACCGTGAAGGTGGTGCTCGCTTCCACCGACATATTGACGCCGCCGTGCTCGCCAAATTCGTGCCGGGTACTGGCCATGGTTTCTACCGGGTTGCGATGTTTCATAAATTCTCTACCTGATCATTTGCGCGCTGTATATTCTGGCAAGATAACTAATTATAGAATAATATACGTATGTTAATTATTCATACGAATATAATTCTGAGGTAAGCCATGAAAAAGGTACTTGATCGAATCGACTACGAAATATTGGGTCTGTTACGGAAGAATGCTCGGATTTCCAACAAGGAGATCGCCGCAAAAGTTGGCTTGGCTGCTTCAACCTGCCTTGTGAGGATTCGGATGCTGCAGAGTTCCGGGGTGATTAGCGGGTTTCATGCAGAGATCAACCCGGCCAGCGTGGGTGTGGCATTACAGGCCATGATCGCGGTACGCCTGAGACGACATTTCAAACCAGATGTAGACGCCTTCCGTAGACATGCACTTAGCCTGCCGGAAGTAGTTCAGTTATATCATGTCGCCGGGCCGATTGATTTCCTGATACATGTCTGGACCCGGGATTCCGATCACCTTCGTGATTTGGCGATGACCGCATTTACTTCCCGGGAAGAAGTGGCGCATATTGAGACAGAGCTGATTTTTGAGCACATCAGAAGTGCAGACGTTCCTTCGTTCACAGATTTTGATGTTGAACGTGAGTGAACCCAGGCTGCTTGCAGCATTTCGAAATGTATGGGCATGAAATTGGCCATGCGTTTGGCTATCTTAGAAGCTCTGAACAGGCCATAAAAAATATTGCGTTGTAAAATTATCCGCATGGTCACGCTGCAAAACATTCATTCATGGTATATACTGTAATCACAAGGGAAGTTATTCACGTTAGTTGTAAGAGTTAGATAAGGGGAAGTCCTTCTTGAAAAAGTGTGATTTCAATAACGTTTTGTGAAGCTGCCGGCTTTTGCCGGACGATGCGTATCAAACGAATTATATATCCCCTCAGTAAGAATAAGAATCGACTACAGCTGAAAAGGCATGGGGCCTGGTCAGTTGATCACCAATGACTGGTGAGGTTTTCACGATATTAATCGAGAAGACTTATGACATGGAATGTGGGGTCTGGATAATCCGGTTCCACTAAGTCTCCTGATAACTGGTTGTTGCTTGCCTGATAGGTAAATCCTATTTAGGGAATCAATTGGCCACTTGGTATATCTGCACTTGCAGGTTGCTGAATGAGGAGATAAAAAAATGCTGGCACTCGTTACGCTGTTTCTGGCGACGTTCCTGGTCGCTGCTATTGCCATATGGTTATACCGGCTAATCTTTAGCTGGACAGGGATTAATTACCGCCTGGTAGGGCGCCCTCGGACCACAATGATGATGAAATTAGGCGCCCAGCAGGGCTATATCACCTTGGCTCCAAAATCAAACAAAGTATTTCAACAGCCTGCACGGGTCGTAAGACTACGCACCGTGCGAGGTGGTGTTAAAGCACCCTGGGGTTGGTGATCTACTCCAGGGGCTTACCCTCCAATTAGAGATCACAGGGCACTAGTCGATGGCGTTATTCCGGGTAAACCGGGATAGCGCCGTTGTGTATTATGAATAAGAAATTTAGCCAGTATGGCAAACTGTCTATAGCCAATTTGGCAAGGTGTCTATAGCCAATACGGTAAAGTGTCTATAGCCAGTATGGCAGGGTGTCTATAGCCAATACGGTAAAGTGTCTATAGCCAATCCGGCAATGTGTCTATAGCCAATCCGGTAAAGTGTCTATAGCCAATATGGCAAACTGTCTATAGCCAATTTTGCGGGCAATGGTCTTGCCAACCTGTTTTTCAAGCTCAGTTAACCGGTTTACAGAAAACCCTGCCTCAAAGTAACTTCAAGCCCAATTCAACCACGACTTCAGCGAACTCTTCCACATCCTGGTTGCGGGTACGCCAGTTCGAAAATGCCGGCCTGAAGATTGTGCGTGGTCCAATTTTAGAGGTTCCGGCCATGAAGCGGCCATCGGTGAGGACGATGTCTCCCAATCGCTGGTTCAGGTCGTCCAGTTTTTCGTTACTGAGCCCGCCCGGGTTAAAGCGAAACGCAACGATATTCAGGGCAACGTCTGCCATCAGTTCAAGCTGCTCGTGCTCGCGGACCTGTTGGGCAAAATGCTGTGCGATATCGAGACAGTGTTCAACAATGCGCCGATGACCGTTGCGGCCATAGGCTTTAAGTGTCGCCCAAACCGCAAAGCTACGGGCGCGGCGCGAGCTTTCAGGCCCAATCGCACCCAGGGTAGGGCGGGGGTTGTCTTCTGCAGGCAGGTAATCTGCTGAATATCGGAATGCCCGTGTCAGCAGGCCGTGATCCCGCACAAAGGCATAGCCCGAGTCAAACGGCACGTTTAACCACTTGTGGCCGTCAACCGTGACCGAATCAGCCAGTTCAACACCCTCGGCAAAATGTGCAACCCGCGGAGATAACCGGGCGAACAAGCCAAATGCACCATCCACATGAACCCAGCAATTGTGCTGACGTGCCAGTTCCATCATGTCTTTGACCGGGTCAAATTCACCCGCGTTAACTTCACCGGCGTTGACAATGACGAGCGCGGGCTGGCCATTAAGTGCAATGAGTGCTTGCTCCATGGCGGCCAGGTCCAGGCGGCCGAAGTCGTCACGACTGAACTTTTGTACGTTGGCTCGACCGATACCCTGCAAGGCCAGGACTTTCATGGTGCTGGCGTGTACGAAGCCAGAGGTTAAAACCGGCATTTGCGGCAAACCGGCTAAGCCGGTTTCAGAAATATCAAAACCCAGTTGTTCACCCCACCATTGCCGGGCGGCTGCAAGACCGACAAAGTTGGCCATGGTCGCGCCGGTAACCATGATGCCCGTCATTGCAGCCGGCAGACCAAAAAGTTCTTTTAACCAGTCAAGTGCCTGGATTTCCATCTGTACACCGACCGGTGAGACGATCCAGGTATAAGTGACTGTTTCAAAGGCAGTGGCCAGAATGTCTGCTGCCAATGCAGCAGGCGTATTACCGCCAATAATAAAATGGAAACATTTGGGTCCGCCGGTGTTGGCAGCGGCCCTGGCATTGAGTTCCAGCAGTTTTTCGATACTTTGTTGAGCGCCGCAGCCAATATCAGGCAAAGGCTCTTTTAATATCTCCAGGGCCGCATCAGCACCCACCGTGAATGCCGGCCGGTCATCCATTCCCCGTATGGCATCCGCCATTGCAGTTTGTAATTGCGTGATCAGGTTTTCAATTTCCCCGCGAAATTGTATGCCGATGTCCTGTTCGCTCATTGCTTTCCTGTTACCGGTTGAAATCTGAAATAATGTGTTGATGATATCCTCCCGACCGGATTTATCACAGCCATTCATCTTAGAATTTAGGGAATACAGGACCGGATGCTGAAAAAAATAGCACAACTTGAACAGGCCTCGGCAGGGCTTGACCCTTCCGCTGTTGAGCGTAGTGACATGCTTAAGCAGACAGTAGCCTATGCAGAGTCATTCCTGAACAGCTTGCCCGGGTTGAAAGCATTCATCGCAGAAGATGGTCATAGCAAACAACTTATCCAGCCTTTCTCGGAAAGCCCGGGCAACTTCGCGGCCCTGATCAAACTACTGGGTGATGCCGTTGACCACGAAGGCATTAATGCTGCTTCCGGCGGCCAGATGGGCTACATACCGGGAGGTGGCATGTACCCATCGGCACTGGGTGATTTTCTCGCTGACGTGTTCAATCGCTATGCCGGAATTTCTTTTGCATCACCCGGCGCGGTGAAAATGGAGCAACAACTGGTGCGCTGGATGATTGACATCGTGGGGTATTCAGCCACGGCCGGAGGCGACCTGACTTCCGGTGGCAGCATTGCGAACCTGACGGCCATCGTGGCTGCGCGTGAAACCATGGGGGTGCGTGCCCGCGATGTTGAAAACAGCTGTGTCTATATCACCGCGGATACTCACCATTGTATTGATAAATCTCTGCGCGCTGCCGGCCTGGCCGAATGCAACAAGCGCCTGGTGCCAATGGATGCTAAGTTCAGAATGGATGTCGCTGCACTGGAGAACCTGATACTGAAAGACAAGGCTGCGGGGTTGCGGCCATGGTTGATCGTAGCCTCGGCTGGTACCACTGATGCGGGTGCGGTTGATCCGATGGAGCGTATCGCTGAGTTGGCAGAAAAGCACGACATCTGGATGCATGTTGATGCCGCTTATGGCGGTTTTTTCCTGCTGTGCGAAGAGGGTAGAGAAGTGCTGCGGGGGCTGAACAAGGCGCATTCCATTGTTCTGGACCCGCACAAAGGCATGTTCCTGCCCTATGGTTCAGGCGCGGTGCTGGTCAGGGATGTGACCTGGCTGGCGCGCTCGCAATCGTATGAGGCTGATTACATGCAGGACGCCAGGACGGTCGAGGGCGATTATTCACCTGCGGACTTGTCATTGGAGCTAACCCGACCATTCAGGGGATTACGTTTCTGGTTACCACTGAAGTTGTTCGGGGTTGCCCCTTTTCGTGCAGCACTGGCAGAAAAGATATGGCTTGCTCGCTATTTCCACGAGCAACTGGACAAAACCCCCGGTTGGGAAATGGGTCCTTACCCGGAACTATCGGTGGTGACCTTCCGCTATATTCCGCAGCAGGGCGATGCGGATGTGCTTAACGAACGCCTGGTTGAAGCCGTTCGCGAGGATGGCCGAGTGTTTATTTCTTCAACGCAGATAAATGGAAATTTCGTACTGCGGTTGGCGGTATTGCATTTCCGTACGCACCTGGACCGGGTGAACTACGTGTTGGAGTTTTTGAAGCGGAAGGCGGTTGAGTTGGAATGAACGACTGCCACCACCCTTAAAGAATCATAAGCAAGTAAGCCGCTATCAGCTGCAGGAATGCGGACACCTCATTCATAAATTTGCTATATTTATCATATAAGTAAGAAGAGGGAAGAATATGAACCACCACGACCACCCGAGTGAGATCAGCCGCGAGTCGCTGGTCAGTATCCTGGACATCATGCACCGGCTGGCGGCACCGGAGGCAATGCCGGAGCTTTTGCGGGAGGTGATTGAGGTAGGCAAGGTGGCCATAGTTGCGGAGACCGGTGTGTTGTGGCTGTTGGAGAAGAGCACTCAGCAATTGGTCATGGTTGTGCCATCTACCAATCCGCCGCCACGGATGGAACTTGGTGAATCCTGGGCGGGCAAATGTGCTGTCGATCACGACATCAGCAATATACATGAGTGCCGGGAAGATGAGTTATTCCTCAAATACCCCCTGCATATTCATGAAGGCGAGACCCGGTCGCTATTGAATGTGCCGATTCTCGGCCAGGATGAATCCCTGCTGGGGGTCATGCAGTGGTTGGGTGCTGAGGTTGGCCAGTTTGATGAGCATGATGAATGGGTCGGCCCGGCACTGGCTGCGCAGGCGGCTGTCGCGATACAACATTCCTACATGACCGATGAACTGCTCGCCAATGCCGTATTGAGCCAGGAAGTTGCGGTTGCGCGTGATATACAGATGAGCACCTTGCCCGATTCGATGCCTGAAGTTCCCGGCTACGACCTGTACGGGCACTTTGAGCCAACGGATCACACCGGTGGCGATCTCTATGATCTGGTCATGTTGAATGGCCGGTTGTTCATGTTATTGGGTGATGCGACCGGCCATGGCTTTGGTCCTGCACTGTCGGCAACACAAATGCAGGCCATGTTGCGGGTTTCGTTCCGGCTTGGCGCCGATCTCGATCATGCTTACATGCATGTTAATAACCAGTTGTCGGAAGATTTACCGGATGATCGCTTTATCACGGCGTTCATGGGCTTTCTGGATCCGGCGACGCACGTGGTTAATTACCATTCCGGCGGCCAGGGGCCGATCCTGCATTTTCGGGCTGACGGTGAAGCATGTGACTGGTATAAACCGACTAATTTCCCGCTAGGCATTATGGAAATTGATGACAAACAGGAGTCTGCTGATTTGCAACTTGAGCCGGGGGATATTCTGGCGCTGATTTCTGATGGTGTTTACGAGTACAACAATGCGGAGGCAGAGGAGTTTGGTGAAGACCGTGTTGCGCAGGTTTTCAGGACTCATCACCGTTTGCCCATGGCCGAACTGGGCAGCGAATTGATAACAGCGGTAAAAGACTTTGCCGGTAGTGCGCCCCAGGAAGATGATATCACCCTGGTGCTGGTTCGTCGTAAAGCATGAGTGGAGGCAAAAATGGAACAAAAATTCAAACGAAACTTTAGCGAACTCAGGAATATAGTCACAATGACGGAAGCCGTTTTCCAACAGGAAGGTTTGCAAGAGAATTTACGCAATGTCGTAGATCTGGCTACCGAAGAGTTGTTTGTCAACATGGTGACATACAATACTGAAACTGATGAGGATATACTTATCGAGATGCTGCCGCATGAGCATGGTATTGAAGTCAGTCTGACGGATTATGATGTTGGACGCTTTGATCCGACCGGTGCCGGCAGCGTTGATGTGCATGCTCCGCTGGAAGAGCGTACGCCGGGCGGATTGGGTTTGTACCTGGTACTGAAAATGGTCGATTCCATTCACTATGAGTACCGGAATCGTCAAAGTAAGATCACCTTTGTTGTGGACAGGAAGTAACTGCATGTTTGAAATAGAAATGACTGAAGCTGGCATCGTGTCCGTAGAGGGCCGCCTTGATGCAGCACAGGCGGTTAAAGCACAGGAGTTTCTTGACCGGGTGGATGGCCAGTGTGTGCTGGATCTGTCGAAACTTGAATATGTTTCCAGCGCCGGTCTGGGGGTTTTACTCAAAACACACAAGCGCCTGATGGGGGCCGGTAGTGGCATTAAGCTGATCAATGTCAACCATCACATCCATGATGTTTTCCGCTATTCCGGTTTCGACAAGCTGTTCGAAATCGTACCCGCAGCCAGTTAGATTTTCGCATGGGGCATATAACAACAAAAACCGCTAATCCTTCACCAACTTTTTCCGTCCTGGTATGTAGTTATGCATAAGGACAGGGATGCTGCCCTTGTAAGCGACTGTAAGCGGGGTGACCGCCGGGCCATGGCCCAACTGGTCAGCCAGTATGAACGGCCAATTTACAACGCAGCATACCGGATACTCGGGAATGCGGATGATGCAGCGGATATTACCCAAACAGTTTTTCTCAAGGTGTTTGAACATATCGGCGACTATGATCCAAAATTCAAGTTTTTCAGCTGGATATACAGGATTTCAATCAATGAATCTCTTAACCAGGTTAAAAAGCGACGGAATCAGGAGCCTCTGGCTGAGAGCCAGGCTTCACCGTGGCGAAGCCCTGAAGAGCATTTGGAATCAAAAAACCTTAGTGACCGGGTTCAGGCTGCCCTGATGGAATTAAACGGGGAATACAGAACAGTGATTATTTTGAAGCACATGTCGGGCTGCAGTTATCTGCAAATTAGCGAGATACTGCAGATTCCGGAGAAAACGGTTAAGTCCCGCCTGTATTCCGCCCGCCAGTTGATGAAGAAATCACTCCAGGCGACAGAATCGTGAAAGAGGTTTGGCAATCATGAATGAACCTACTCATAACGATCAGTCTCACGTCGATCAACACGTTCTGGATCTGCTTAATGGCAGTATCGACGGCGAGTTGAGTGCTGCGGAACAAGCTGAGCTGGACAGCTTGCTGGCCGGATCCGCGCGTGTAAGTGATTTACATGAAGAGCTAAAAGTGCTGGCGGGGATTCTGGACGAGCTACCAGAGCAGGTTCCACCTGAGTATTTGCATAATGCGATTATCAGCCAGGTGAGATTGCCAGTGGTTGCCGATGCCGAGGACAAAAGTCCGGACTATTCAGCCAATGGCTGGCGGCCCCCTGGATGCGTACCGGGCTCGCACTGGCAGCAGGCGTTATGTTGACCGTTGGCATTTACCAGACCGGATCGGAAAACCTGTCGTCGGAAGATGCGGCGCGTATGACTGGCACCGTGGTGAAGACCCCGAATGGCGTATTGCTCGATAGCACCCGTTTCAGTGCGCAGGCAATCAATGGTAAAGCGGAGCTTCGCGCAAAGGATGGGCGCCTGTCTATCGATGTTTATCTTGAGTCAGATGGTATGACGGTTCTTAATCTTGGTTTTAGCAGGCAGGGCCTGGAGTATGCAGGTATAAACGGGCTGAAAAATCCAGTGGACGATGTGACCGTTGCAAATGGTGTAATTAGTGTCAGTACCAGCGGTCAGCAGCATTATGAACTATGGTTAAACAGTACCGCAGAATTGGATAAGGGTCAGTCAATCCCGCTGACATTGGCATTTTTTGCAGATGGTGTGCTGGTCGATGAAGCTGAATTGGATAGCTCGCAATAATATTTATTAAATTAATTGGCCAGGGCCACCAACTTTTTTAATTCACGGTGGTAATGAGTGTATAGACCAACGCAGGTCTCGATCAGAGAAATTTAAAGAGGAGCAGGAACATGAGTATGAATAGTCAGAAAACCTGGATAGTTGTTGCCGGTTTGGCGATCGTCATCGGCGGCGTTGCATTCCTGGGTGGCAATTTTCCAACTGGCAGCGAGCAGGCTTCGGGAACAATTGTTCCAGCTGAGCGCTATCGTGGCGAACAAATAAGCAGCGATGATGTCGAGTTTGGTGATCAAAGCATCGCCCAGTTGATGCAAACTGACGTGTATCAATTGATCATTACGGATGAGGCTTTCGCCAATGCCCTGTCCAACGATGCCTTCCGCAATGCGATGGCGAGCGATGCCTTCCGCAATGCGCTGTCGAATAAAGCTTTCCGTAACGCATTGTCGAATAAAGCCTTCCGTAACGCATTGTCGAATGATGCCTTGCGTAACGCGCTATCGAATGATGCCTTCCGTAA
>PVMS01180107.1_pt1 | contig 22534 bp, 22 predicted proteins | sample 1853461 | NCBI WGS metagenome assembly PVMS01 (sample SAMN08582032, study PRJNA380276) | Marine sediment metagenome, whole genome shotgun sequencing project. | isolation source: ocean sediment barecode stripped | collected 2017 | reverse complement strand
CCGCCTACCCGCCACCAAGTCCTTAATCATGTTTACCATCCTGCGCGACTGAGCTAAAGTGCATCGTCAAGACCCTGTTCCACTTCCACACTAAACCAGTTGTCGATTCCGCTGTTGATAAACCTGACGGAAAAATAGAAGACGATCAGCAACGGAACGACAACTGGTTTAGTGTGGAAGTGGAACAGGGTCTTGACGATGCACTTTCGCTCAGTCGCGCAGCACTTGAAACACGAATGCGCAATGATCTAGGCATAACCGTCAGCATTGCGAACCGACTGGTCGACGTGGCGCCACGCAGACTCATTTTCGAATTGAGTATGATGCGTCGTGAAAGTGGCGCCAGCGAAATTACGATCTTCGGTCGCAACAGCCGAATCATTGCGACGAGCTCGGACCGTGCGGCCGGCATATTACCTAACGAGCTAAAAGACGAAGTGTTATTGCAGGTACGACAGAATCGCCCGTTCGTCAGCTTCGATGAGCTGGAACGCGAAATTCGGACAGCCGTGCCATTCAAAAACCAGAATAATCAACAGATCGTTGATGTAATGCAGGCGCATTTTCCGATTGCCGAGCGCATCGGCCACATGACCGATAGCGTCACGTTGGCTTACAACGACTATAAAACTGCCGTGTATTATCGTGACTCCCTGAAGCGACTGTTTTCTCTGTCGTTGACGGTCGTACTGCTGCTGTCATTGCTTGGATCAATTTACGGCGCGCTGGTGTTGTCGCGCAGGCTGGTCCAGCCGATTCAGGATCTGGTGGCCGGTACGCGGGCAGTGGCCAGGGGGGATTTTGATACGCGCTTAGCCGCGCCCTCGCGTGACGAAATCGGTTTCCTCGTAAGCTCGTTTAACGACATGACGCAAAGGCTGTCCACTGCCAGTCGTCAGGCGGCCATGAGTCAGGCGCTGGTCGAGGCAGAGCGGGCAAACCTGGAAGTCATTCTTGCACGGATTTCTACTGGCGTTGTATCGCTGGAGTCAGACCTGAGAATACGAACCGCAAACCCGGCAGCCAGCGCGATACTGAATGTCGATCTCGAGAATAAAGTCGGTGAGTCATTGGCGGATGTTGCCGTTGGCGAACCACTGCTTGAACAGTTTGTCGATGTTGCGCGCATCCACCTGCAAGGCGGCGAAACAGAGTGGCGAGAGCAGATCGTTTTGCGCGGTGAAGTGGGCCGGCGTGTACTGAGCTGCGCGTGTACTGCACTGCCGGGTGACGAAGATCACGATACCGGTTTTGTTGTGGTATTCGATGACATTACTGCGTTGCTGCAGGCGCAGCGTGATGCAGCCTGGCGTGAGGTTGCCCGCCGCCTGGCACACGAAATCAAGAATCCGCTTACGCCGATCCAGCTTTCCGCCGAGCGCTTGCGCCGTAAATACCTGCATACGCTCGAGGACGGTGAAGCAGAAGTTCTCGATCGTGCAACGCACACGATCGTGCAGCAGGTCGAGGCCATGAAAGAAATGGTTAATGCGTTTAGCGACTACGCGCGCGTACCCGACATGGATATCGAGCGGTTTGATCTCGCCGCGCTGGTGCACGAAGTGGTCGACCTGTATCGGGCACAGGAAAGCGACGTAACCATCGCCCTGAAAATCGGTGCGAACCTGCCTGAGCTGGAAGCCGATGCCGGCCGCATCCGGCAGATACTGCACAATTTGATACGAAATGCCAGCGAGGCACTTGAGGGTTCCTCGAATGGCGTGATTGAGGTCACTATCGACAGCACCGAGGTGGTGGAAGTGGAGGCGGTTGAGATCACCGTGGCTGACAATGGGCCGGGTTTTCAAATCGAATCCGTCAGCCAGGTATTCGACCCCTATGTCACGACCAAACCAAAAGGTACGGGGCTGGGTCTCGCGATCGTCAAGAAGCTTGTAGAAGAACATGCAGGCACTATTCAAGCAGAAAATCGCGACGAGGGCGGTGCCATTATCAAAATAAAACTACCGGCAAATGAAGCTGCGCGAGAGGCAATGATCGCAATGCTTCCGGGACGGGTAGAGCAACGGAGGGAGAAAGCATGAGTAAGCCACATGTGCTGGTCGTAGATGACGAAGACGACATTCGCGCACTGATCGACGAAATTTTGTCAGAAGAGGGTTACAAAGTAACGGTAGCGGAAAATGGCGCGGCTGCGCGTGCCGCGAGGGACGCCGGCAAGTTCGACCTGATTCTGCTGGACATCTGGATGCCGGATGTTGATGGGATTACGCTGTTACGGGAGTGGTCAGAACAGGGAAACCTGGATTGCCCGGTGGTGATGATCTCCGGTCATGGAACTGTCGACACGGCGGTCGAGGCAACGCGTCTCGGCGCATCTGATTTCGTGGAAAAACCACTGTCACTTGCCAAGCTGTTGCGTACCGTTGAAAAAGCACTTGAAAACGCGAAAAAACAAGGGGGCAGTTCGCGGAGAATGCTGCCATCCCTCCTGGCACCGGTCGGTCGCAGCCGCCTGATGCAGGATTTGCGCGACGAAGTGCAGCAATTCGCGAATCACGAGTCATCCGTACTGCTTGTCGGCGAACCTGGAACCGGCCGTGGGGCATTTGCACGCTACATCTATGGTCTGAGTAGTCGCTCCGAAGCGCCATTGATCAGCCTGCTGGCCGCGTCACTAACGGACAGCAATTGCGAGGAGCAGCTTCTCGGCAGAGAGTCCGGCGGAGATGTACATAGTGGTTACTTCGAACGCGCCGAAAACGGCACTCTCATCATCGATGAGTTGCTGGATCTTAACGAACAAGCCCAGAAACTCATCGTCAGCGTGCTCGAACAGGGTCAGTTCGTTCGTTCCGGCGGGCACAAACCCATTCGCCTTCGTGCTCGTATCCTGGCCACTGTTGGCTCTGATTACGAAACTGCCATCGAGAACGGCGAACTTCGCCGAGAGCTTGTTTCAACTCTAGGTGTTCTAACTGCTCGCGTACCGCCACTCCGGGAATATGCCGAAGACGTACCCGAACTTCTCACCTATTACGTCGACAAACTCGTCGACTCCGAAAACCTACCGTTTCGACGGTTCAGCGTCGCTGCACAAAACCGGCTTCGCAACTATCCCTGGCCCGACAACGTTCGCGAACTCAAGAACCTCGTTCGCCGCCTGCTCCTGACCGGCTCGGACGAGGAAATTTCTCTCGCCGAAATCGAACAGGAAATCAGCGGCAGTGCCGAAACCGGCGAGCCACTCGTCAAGCAGGACCTGTTGTCCCTGCCACTGAGGGAAGCCCGCGAACAGTTCGAACGCGCCTACTTACAACAGCAGCTGGTTCTGTGCGATGGAAAAGTAGGCAAGCTCGCAAAACGAGTAGGCATGGAAAGAACCCACCTTTATCGCAAACTAAGAAGCCTGGGCGTGGATTTTCGATCGGTGGGTGCTGCAGACGATTAGTTTTGTGGTTGCCCGCAGGCCCCGTGCGATATTCTAAACGCTACTCCAAAGTGCCCTCAACGTAACGCATACGCTCATTTCGAGCCTCGGGTAACAACCTGCCATCTTCCAGGAACGTGATGCCCGGCGTCGTAAAGTCCTGGATGCTTAGGTTTTGTATTAACTCCAGTACTTGCTGATCGGGGTCGGGTGTGGGTCCGGCCGGGCGGGTTTGTTGGGTCGAGTAGATTTGTCCTTCAACAAAACGGCCTTCTTCATCCAGCGTTGTTACCAGGACTGGCGCAAGACCTTTTATGCCTTCGACGCTGATTCCGTAATAGGTTGCGAAGTTGCCGAGACTGTAGGCGATCAGGCGATCTTTGTAGCGCTCCATTCCGCGCACTACGTGTGGGCCATGGCCAACGACCAGGTCTGCGCCTGAGTCAACCATCAACCTTGCAAACTTCACTACGTCACCGCGCATCTCTCCGAAATACTCTTCTTCCGCGAAAGGCAATCGTGTTACGTCCGTTCCCTCTGCGCCGCCATGGAAAGTAATTACAACGATGTCGTGAGTTGCTGCAAGCCGCTGAACGGTAGCCGCTGCGATGTCGTAGTCCAGTAACAGGTTGGAATTCACGGTTACCGCGTAGCCAAGTACAGCGACGCTCAGGCCGCTGGCTTCCATGAAGGCGAAATCACCTTCACGACCCGTATGTTTTATGCCTGCGTTCGCCAGGTTTCGCATACTGGCAGTTCGTCCCTCTTCACCGAAGTCCCGGGAGTGATTATTGGCGAGGCTCATGACATCGAATCCGGCTTCAACGAAGTAAGTTGCATATCGGGCCGGTGTTCTGAACAGGTAACATGCCTGTGGATTCTTGCACTGCTTTCGCGGCTCGCCGTCGTCCATCAGGACGCCTTCGAGATTGCCAATTGTTATGTCAGCCGCCTGCAGGAACGGTGTTACTGCAGCCAGGAAGCTGACTCCGTCGTCATCCGGCAGGTGATTCTCCGGATAGTCAGTGCCGATCATAATGTCGCCGACAGTTGCGATGCGGAGTAGTGTTGGCTCTTGAGGTGGGTGTGGCGTAACTGTCGCAGGAGCCGGCGTCTCCGGTTCGTTGTCGGCCGTGGCTGTTACCGGGTCGCTGCTTTCTGCAATTTTCTCCGCTTGCGTACTGCAGCCCGCCATTGAGATCAGGACAAGACAAGCGAATACGATTAGATTTCTCAGTGGACTAGTCTCCGAGCCGAATCCTTAATATGTCAATATTTGCAGCGCGCAGCCTGGATCGTAGAATATTCAATTCGTCGAGGTCATCGATCGGCCCGATGCGAACGCGGTGATACGTTTTGTCGTCAATGGTTACTCTTTGAATACGAGATTCTATTCCTTGCATTGCCAGTGTCGCACGACGTCGGTCGGCGTCAACGAATTCAGAGAACGAGCCCGCCTGCAATACGTAGACGCCCGGATCGACTATTGCCTGTGGTTCATGATCCGCACTAACGTCGGATTCACTTTCGGGTATTACAACTTCAAAATTTGGCAGCATGCTGTAGAAGGAAAACCGTGGCTCCTCTTCTTCGTCAGCTCCCGCTTCGCCATTGTCATCCAGGGTGGATTTGACCGCCGCACTCATGCTTGCTGGCTCTTCGGTGACCGCGCGCGATGTTTTTCCGGGCGTGCGATCATTGACGTAAATTGCCCCGGCGACCGTGAGTCCGATAGCCAGCCCGAAAAACATCCATATCCAGGCTGGGAGGTCAGAATTTGATCTATTACGTCTTTTCTTAGCCATAACTACATCGAATCCGGAGCGTCTACTCCGATAATCTCAAGACCGTTTGCGATGACTACTTGCACGGCCGTAATTAGCACAAGCCGCGCGTCACGCAACTCCACATCATCGACGATAAACAGGTGCGCGTTATAGTACGAGTGAAATTCATTCGCGAGATCGCGCAGGTAATGCACCAGGTGCTGTGGTGCGCGATTGTTGGCCGCAAGTTCGATGACGTCCGGGTAACGATCGAGTGCGCGCATCAACCCGGATTCATGTTCTTCAGTGAGTCGGTGCAGGGCGGCTTTGCCGGCTTCCATGTTCCGTGCCAGCGATTTTTCTTCCAGTTGGCGAAATACGCTGGCAACCCGGGCATGCGCGTATTGGATGTAGTAAACCGGGTTGTCGTTGGAGTGGCTCTTTGCGAGCTCCAGGTCGAAGTCCAGGGGTTGATCGTTCGATCGCATGACGTAAAAAAATCGAGCTGCATCGTTACCAACCTCCTCGCGCAACTGGCGCAGTGTGATGAACTCACCTGAGCGGGTCGACATGGATTGTTTTTCGCCATCACGATAAAGGGACACGAACTGCATCAATGGTACTTCAAGGCTATCGCCTGCGTATCCCATGGCCTCGAGTCCCGCCCGAACGCGCGCGACATAGCCATGATGGTCGGAACCCAGAACATCGATCAAGTGGTCGTAGCCGCGCTTTCGCTTGTCGAAGTGGTACGCGATGTCGGACGCGAAATAGGTTTTGACACCATTCTCGCGCACGACGACCCGATCTTTTTCGTCGCCGTAGTCGGTGGCACGAAACCAGGTCGCACCATCTTTTTCATATAACATGTTGCGATCCTGGAGAATGGCAAGCGCCTCATCGATTCTGCCATCGGTCGTCAGGCTTTGCTCTGAAAACCAGCGGTCGAACTCGACGCCGAACTCGCGCAGGTCTTCTTCAATTTCTTCCCGGATCGACTCCAGCGATTGCTGCCGGATAGCTGCAAATTTGTCCTGGCCAATCAGTTGGCCGGCTCGGTCGATCAATGCGCCTATGTGCGCTTCTTTATCGCCATTTGGTGCATCTTCCGGCAGGTCTGCAAGCAGTTGCGCTGCTGTTACAGCAGGTAGATCGACTGATGCGGTTGCGGCAGCGATGTCGCGAATGTAGTCGCCCTTGTAACCGGCATCCGGAAATTCGAACTCGACCCCATCTGCTTCCAACATGCGCAACCAGACGCTGACGCCAAGAATATCCATCTGGCGCCCGGCATCATTGACGTAGTATTCACGGTCAACCGAATGTCCTGCAGCCTGTAGCAGGTTGCCTAGTGTTGCGCCATAGGAGGCATGCCTTCCGTGGCCAACGTGCAGCGGACCGGTTGGATTTGCGGAAACGAACTCAAGCAGGTAACGCGGTTTGTCTCTGCTTTCCTGCCGTCCATATTCGTCACCGGCTTCGAGAACGCCCGTGACTACCTGGTGAAAGGCTTCTTTACTCACGAAGAAATTGATGAAACCCGGTCCCGCAATATCGACTTTGTCGATCAGCGTGGAGGGCGGCAGCTTCTCGATGATGAGCTGCGCAAGTTCGCGCGGATTTTTCCCTGCTGATTTGGCGAGTCGCATCGCAATGTTGCTCGCAAAATCACCGTGGCGCGAATCTCGTGTGCGCTCCACGGAAACGCTGATGGACGCCATTTCAGGGGCGTCGACAATCTCGGGCAGATCATTGACTGCCCGCGCTATCAGTTGTGCGATGGAGTTCTTCAAGACCTTACTCTGTGCTTGTTGGCGAGCGTCGCGCCCGGCATTAAGCGGGCGATTTTAACCTGAAATATTTACCAGCGGCTGCATTTTCGCACTAAAAGAGCTCGATAGGGTCGACGTCGATCGACCAGCGGACCTTGCGAGCGCTGCGGTCATTTTCGAGTTGCAAACGCAGTGGTTGCAGCAATCGTTGCAATGCCTGGCGGTCGATACTTTGCAGCAGCAGTTGCGCCCGGTAACGGCCGGCTTTGCGCTCCATCGGAGCGCTGACCGGTCCCAGCACTCTGATGTCACCGGTATTTTCCGGGGCGATCAACCGCATCGCCGTCTCCAGGAAAGCCCTGGCATCCTGCCGCTTGTGTGCGGATGCCCGTATCAGGGCGAGTCTCGAGAAAGGTGGCCAGGCAGTATTCGATCGCTCTACCAGCGCGCTTTGTGCAACCCGTTCGTAACCACCGCCGAATAACTCGCTCCAGAAAGGATGTGCAGGATAGGCTGTTTGTATCAGAACCTCTCCCTGCCGTTTTTCACGCCCGGCACGACCCGCTACCTGCACCAGGCTCTGTGCCAGTTTCTCGCTGCCACGGAAGTCCGTGCTGAACAGGCCCTGATCGGCATTGATCACCACGACCAGCGTCAGGTCGGGAAAGTGGTGGCCCTTTGAAAGCATTTGCGTCCCGATCAGAATTCGCGTCTCCCCGGTTGTTGCCATCGAAAGTGCTTTGCTCATCGTGCCTTTCAATCGCACGCTGTCGCTGTCGATGCGTGCAATAGTGTGGTCGCAAAAATGCCCTTTCAGCGCCTCCTCCAGCCGCTCCGTACCCTGTCCCAAAGGACGAAAATGTCCGCCGCATTCCTTGCAATCGTCATCGATACGGCGAGAGGCGCCGCAATGGTGACAACGCAGCTCGTTGCTGGAGGCATGTACGGTCATGCGTGCGTCGCAGCGTGCGCACTCGGCAATGCGACCGCATCCACCGCAGATCAGCGTCGGTGCAAACCCCCTGCGATTCAGGAACACGAGCGTCTGGCCGCCGGCCTGCAGATTTTTCCGGATTGCAGACAGCGCAGTATCACTGATTCCGTCGGCGGAAGGGTGCAGATTGAGATCTACCAAACGCAGGAGCGGCGGTGCCGCCGCGCCTGCACGTGTTGGTAAGCGCAAGTGTTGATATGCACCATCTTTGCAGCGTTGCAGTGTTTCCAGCGATGGCGTGGCCGTGCCCAGAATCACCGGGACATCGAGATGCTTGCCTCTTGCCACAGCGAGATCGCGTGCTGAATAGCGAAACCCTTCCTGCTGTTTCAGCGAATTATCATGCTCCTCATCGACAATGATCAGGCCGGGGTTTTTCATCGGCACGAACACCGCAGAGCGCGTTCCGAGAATGACTTTTGCCGCACCCGAACGCGACGCCCGCCAGGCGGCCATCTTCCTACTGTCGGTCAGGGCCGAATGCAGCACCGCCGGTTCCTCACCGAGCCTCGAGGCCAGTCGGGACACAAGTTGCGGCGTCAGCCCGATTTCCGGTACAAGGATCAGGACTTGCTTGCCTGCGGCGATTACGTCCTGCATCAATGTCAGGTACACTTCCGTCTTGCCGCTGCCCGTAACGCCATCGAGCAAGCTGACCTGGAAGCCGCGGTGTTCGCGAATAGCGGCAATAGCAGCCAGCTGATCGGCATTCAGGGCCGGTCCCGCCTCTCCAGGTAAAGGTTCGTTCGGAGACGGTGCTTCACTGGTTTCCTCCACCGTGACCCAGCCCTTATCGAGCAAAGCTTTTCGCACATTCCGCCAACCGGGCAGAGAGGTATCAAGCTCATCGAATTGAATACTGGATGCGCCTTGCACCGCAGCCAGCAGGCCTGCCTGCTTCGGTGCGCGCTTGCTCAGTTGCTCGGTGCTGACCGCACTTCCGTCATCGGTAATCCGAAGTTTGCTTATAAGCCGATGGAGGGGCTTACCCTGGCGCAGCGGCGCTGGCAATGCCGCCGCAACCACTTCCCCAACGGGGTGCTGGTAGTAGTTGCTCGCAAACCGGATCAGCCACAGGTCCGACTCGCTAAATACCGGGGCTTCATCGATCGACGATAGCGCTGGCCGCAGACGATCTCGCGGCACCTCGCTGTGATCCGCATGCGCAACTATCAGCGCTGTATGCTTTTGATGACCAAACGGCACCGTGATCCGGCAGCCCGGAAGCAGCGCCGCCGCTTTGATGTTGCTGCCATCCGGGGGCAAATAATCGAACAGGCGCGACAGCGGGGCATTTACGGCCACCCTGAGAATTGCAGGCCTGGTCACAATCTAATGCCTGTGGAGTTCATTATTACTAAATAAAACAAAGAGTTGCCTAATTCTGAGTGACCGCTTATCCAGCCTTGTTTTCCCCTCAATCCATGATCTGTCGTGTCAACCGTTGCCTGGTCCACGCGTTAAATATGGGTACGGAGGAAGAGATGCGATGGAAATGGATTTCTTGGATTGTGAATGTAGCTGTTTTAGACAATGGTGTCTTTCGTGAACGCTGATGCGGCCGTATTTACGGTATCGTCTGTCTGTCTCATACGGGGGCTGGAACGCTGCAGCGAGAACACGAACTCGGACGGTTTTTGGCGGAAGTCGAAAAACGCGCGCTGCGCATCGCGGAGATTTCTATCCGTGATCGTGATGAAGCCCATGACCTGGTGCAAAATGCCATGATCAAGCTGGCGCGTAAGTACAGTGACCGCGGCAACAATGAGTGGGCCCCGCTGTTTTATCGAATTTTGCAAAATGGCGTTCGCGACTGGCATCGTCGGCAAGCGGTCCGCAATCGCGTCATGGTCTGGACCGGGCGATCAAGGGATGAAGATGGGAACTATGATCCCGTCGCCGCTGCACCGGATCCGGGCGGACGTACCCCCGACGAGCTATTGCAAAACAGGGAAGCGATGCAGGCACTCGAGGTTGCCGTAAGGGAATTGCCGACGCGTCAGAGGGAGGCGTTCATGCTCCGCACATTTGAAGGGCTCGATGTAAAAGGTACGGCGGTTGCGATGGGTTGCAGCGAGGGCAGCGTCAAAACACATTATTCACGGGCAGTGCATTCACTGCGCGAAACACTCGGAGAACACTACCGATGAGCAGGGAAAAGGACAGGAAAGATCCGAACGAAGAAGATCTTTTCGTACAAAGCGCGAAGGCGATATTCGACGAAAGCGTTGACAGCCTCGACGGGCAGGCTCAATCGCGCCTTAATCGAAGTCGGCAGGCCGCGCTCGCGGAACTCGATAGCGGCACCGTCAGCCTGGGCCGTTGGACGCAGTGGGCGCCGGCGGCTGGTGCTGCGGCAGTGGCGGTCGTGGCTGTCGTCATGCTAAGCGGCAATCCGGAGGTGGACCAGGTTGTGAATCCCAATGCATCGCAGCCTGTTGGCGATTTCGAACTGCTCATGGCGGATGACAGTTTCGATATGTTGCTGGACCTGGAGTTTTATAGCTGGGTCGAAATAGATGCTGCTGTTGAAGGCGATCCGGATACCGGTGCTGATGTTGGTTAATAACAGACAACTGCTCAAGGCCGTTGTCGTTTGTGGCCTGTTTGGTTTGAGCGGCGGTGTTACCGCTGGAGATGATGAGTTGCCGGATGTCGAATTTCTGGAATACCTCGGCAGCTGGGATGAATCGGATGAAGACTGGTTGTTGGTAAGTGACGTGGATCGAGTTCGCAAAGAGCTGGCAAAGGACGAACGAAGCGATTCCGGGCAGCAAGTCGAAGATTCGACGGAGACTGAAAATGAAGGCTAAGGAAAAAATACTCAATTACCTGGTGCAGGGCCTGGCGGTCGCGTTGCTCGTTAGCAGTAACGTTTGGGCACAAGACGATGCCGTTGACTGGGATAGCCTTAACGAGCAGCAGCAGCGAGTGCTGAATACGTACCAGGAGTCCTGGGATTCCCTTGATGCGGCACGACAGCAGCGACTGGCAACAGGATCGGCGCGCTGGGTTGAGATGTCCGGCGAAGAACGTGCGGCGGCAACCGAGCGATTCAGGACCTGGCGTAGCCTTTCTGATGATCAGCGCGCAAATATCCGTCAAAGCTACAGGGACTTTCGGAATCTGCCGCGCGAGGATCAGCAGCGCATTCGTGATAACCACCGTCGATTCCGCCAGTTGACACCGGAGCGGCGTCAGCAAATGCGTGATCGCTATCGCAATATGACGCCCGACCAGCGGCAACACGTACGGGATCGGTTACGGGATCATTCCCGACGGCGCGATTCTACGCAGCATCGCCGGCATCGGCAGACGGACGGCGGTTAGCCGGAAAATATCGCGGGTCAGGACCCGCGAATTTACTATTAAAGTTCCTTGACGGCGTGGATTAGCTCGCCAGCCATGGCCTGGCCATCACCGTAAAGCATGCGAGTATTATCAAGAAAGAACAGCGCATTCTCGATGCCCGAGAAGCCGGCACCTTGCCCACGCTTGATGACAATCACGTTCCTGGCCTTGTCCGCGTCCAGAATTGGCATGCCGTAAATCGGGCTTGCCGGATCCGTACGTGCCACAGGGTTAACGACGTCATTGGCACCGATAACCAGGGCGACATCGGCGGTAGGAAACTCCGGGTTGATCTCATCCTGATCATAAATGATGTCATAAGGCACTCCGGCCTCGGCCAGCAGGACATTCATGTGGCCCGGCATACGACCGGCGACCGGATGGATCGCAAATTTTACATCCACGCCGCGCTTGATGAGCAACTGCGCCAGCTCCCACACCTTGTGCTGTGCCTGGGCGACGGCCATGCCATAACCCGGGACAATCAGTACCTTTTCGGCAAACGCCATCATTACGCCAACGTCTGTGGCATCAATGGGCTTCATGCTGCCCGACACCTCTGAGCCTTCCGCCACCTCCGTGTCTCCAAAGCCCGAGAACAGCACGTTCCCCAGCGATCGATTCATCGCTGTCGCCATCAGTTGAGTTAACAGCGACCCGGCGGCTCCTACCACCGTGCCCGCGATAATCATCGCCGCGTTCTGCAATACGAAACCTTCGAATGCGACCGCGAGGCCGGTGAGGGCGTTATAAAGGGAAATTACCACCGGCATGTCCGCGCCACCGATTGGCAGAGTCATGGTGACACCGAGAATCAACGCGAGGACAAAGAACAGCACGATGTAATTGAATTCGGCGTGCTGCGTAACAATATAGCCTGCGACAAGAAGCGTCGCGGAGAGCAGGAGCAGGTTGAATACTTGCTGGCCCGGGAAACGAACCGTGGTTTTCATCAGGCCCTGCAACTTGGCGAACGCGATCATGCTGCCGCTGAATGACACACTACCGATCATGCCACCTAATACTGCCAGCGTGCTGAACACCATGCCGTGTTGTGCGCCACCAAATAGTTCAACGGCAGCGATAGCGGCAGCAGCGCCACCACCCATGCCGTTATACAGCGCAATCATCTGCGGCATGTCGGTCATGGCAACACGTTTGCCGCTGACCCACGCTAGGATGCCTCCGGTTGCGATGGCTACCATCATCAACATGTAGTTACCCATGCCCGGATACAGGAAGGTAACGACGGTTGCGACGAGCATGCCGGCGCCCGCCCAAATAATGCCGCCGCGAGCGGTGACCGGCGAGCTCATTTTCTTCAGGCCCATAATAAACAGCACGGCTGCGAGGAAATAACTCGCCTCAATGAGATTTTCGAGAGAGAGAAAACTCATGAGTCTTTCTCCTTGCTGCTCTTGAACATCTCGAGCATGCGCTCGGTTACGACATAACCGCCAACCGCATTGCCTGCCCCAAGAAAGACACCAATGAATCCAATGGTCAGTTCAAGTGTTGTCTCTGCCCGTCCAAGTGCAACCATTGCGCCAACCAGGACGATGCCATGCACAAAGTTCGAGCCGGACATCAGGGGAGTGTGCAAAATTGCCGGAACCCGGCCGATAATTTCGTGGCCAACAAATCCGGCCAGCATAAATATATAAAGCGCTATAAATCCGTCGATCATCAGGCTGCCCCCCCTTCAATAGCTTCGCGGGTTGGTTGGTGTTTTATTTCGCCATCGTGAGTCAGTGCTGATGAAGCGAATACCTCGTCTTCCCAGTCGATCTTGAGCTCGCCCTCTTCAATGGCTGGCGTTATGAAATTGAGCAGGTTGCGCGCATACATTTCGCTGGCGTTACGGCCAAGCGCCGATGGCAGGTTGACCGGCCCGACGATCTTGACGCCGTTCGCGACCACTGTTTCTCCAGCTTTCGTAAGTTCGCAATTGCCACCGGTTTCGGCGGCAAGGTCGACGATGACAGCACCCGGTTTCATGTTCGCAACCGCGGCAGCGGAAATAATTTTCGGTGCCGGTCGTCCAGGAATTGCAGCCGTACTGATCACGACATCGGATTGAGCGATCTCTTTATCAAGTGCAGCTTGCTGCTGTTGCTTTTCTTCGTCCGTTAATTCACGGGCGTATCCGCCCTCGCCGTCAGCCGAAACACCGGTCTCCACAAATTTGGCACCGAGCGACTCGATCTGTTCTTTGGTGGCACTGCGCACGTCGTAGCCCTTGACCACGGCGCCAAGCCTTCTTGCCGTCGCGATAGACTGCAAGCCGGCGACGCCAGCGCCAATGATCAATACCTTGGCAGGCCTTATAGTGCCGGCAGCGGTTGTCAGCATCGGGAAGAACTTGTCCAGGGTGCTGGCCGCAATCAATGTCGCCTGGTAGCCGGACGCGGCTGCCTGTGATGACAATACGTCCATGCTTTGTGCCCGGGAAATGCGTGGGATCAACTCCATCGCAAAACCCGTGATTTTCTTGCTTTTGAGTGCCGCAGCCAGGTCTTTGTTGATATGGCCATACATAAGGCCGGCGATTGCCGTTCCATCGCGCATCTTGCGAACCGACGCATCGCTGATCGGCTGTACCGTAAACAGCAGGTCACTCTTGGCTAGCACAGTGTCTGCGTCTGTAAAATTAACGCCCTCGTAATCGCCGTCCAGAATGCCGACTTCGTCGCCCGCACCCTTTTCCATTACTATGGTGACACCCAGTTTCTGTAATTTTTGGGCTATCTCCGGGGTCAGAGCGACCCTGGTTTCACCCCGCAGGGTTTCCTTAAGCACGCCAACTGTCAGCGGCATCGTTTTTCTCCAGTTTGGTTCGAATAGGGTTGGTGTGAATGGCAGCTAGTTGCTGCTTGGTTTCACGAATAATGACATAGGAGTATCGAGAGGGGATAGTGTAGATGTAATCTTGTGGCCTGCGATGTACGCATTTTCCACAAGATTGACGGTGTTCTGTGACCTGTAGGATTGATTTCTGCGGCTTCTTCTGTAATAAACAGGCCTATATGCAGGGAGTTTAGATGCTGTACGTGAATGCAACGGATATCTCTCAACAGGTTCTGAGAACCGATGTGGCCGGCATGCCGCTTGAGTGGATAGATTACAGGGAAGCTGTTCGTCTTTATCACACCGAGCAGGTTGCGTATTCCTGTGGCAGCCTCTTGTACACGGTATTTGGCGGGTACAGCGCGCTAAGTGGTGAGCGTAGTCGCGTTGATGTCAATTCCATTATCGCGACGGAAGGAACCAGCAAGGGCCTGGCCTTTGTACGCGACAAGTATGTACCGCCCTTGAATAACCGGACATTATTCAAACGTGACGCCAATCTCTGCCTGTATTGTGCTCAGCGTTTTCCGACTCGCGACCTGACCCGGGACCACATCACGCCGTTGTCACAAGGTGGGCTCGATGTGTGGAATAACGTGGCGACTGCCTGCCGGCGCTGTAACAATCATAAAGGCGGGTACACACCCGAGCAGGCATGTATGCAGCTCATCGCCGTACCTTTCACACCTACTTATGCAGAGTATATTTACCTGAAAGGCCGGCGAGTCCTGGCGGATCAGATGAAGTACCTGCTTGCGCATATTCCCAGGTCAAGCCCGCTGCATGCGCGCCTGACAGGGCATCTTTCCGACGCGGTTATGCGATAAGGCGACGTAGCGGAGGGTCAGGATGTAGTATCTGGCCGATGTCTCCGTATACACAATAAAGGCCTTCCCGAGATGCAATACCTCATCGATGCCAGCGTGTACGTGTTTCGCGCTTATTACTCAATGCCCGATGACATGGTGGATGCCGATGGCAACCCGATTAACGCACTGTATGGTTACTGTCGGTTCATCGGCGACTTCATGGAGCGGGTCAGGCCCGAGCGCGTTGCGGTTCTGTTCGATGAGAGCCTGAGGAAGTCATTTCGCGCCGAGATCTATCCGGAGTACAAAGCGAATCGTGATCCAGCCCCACCCGAACTCAAACGACAGTTCGAACAATGCCGACGCTTTACAGAAGCATTGGGACTGTTAAGCCGCGGACACCCTCGATATGAAGCGGATGATCTCATAGGAACGCTGGTTCACTCGGGCCGTGCAGAAGGAGTTCCGTCGACAATCGTCACGCGGGACAAGGACCTTGCGCAGCTGTTGGCGAAAGACGATATTTTCTGGGACTTCGCCGGCAGGGGAAAAATCAAATACGATGATGTTCCGGACGTCTTTGGTGTCTGGCCGGAACAGATTGCCGATTTTCTGGCGTTGGCTGGCGACGCCGTAGACAATATAAAAGGCGTGCCCGGCGTAGGCAAAAAAACGGCAACTGCGTTGCTTCAGCATTTCGGTTCACTGGATAATATTTACGCGAGCCTCGACACCGTTCATGAAGTAGCCGTGCGTGGCGCAAAAAATCTTGGTGAAAAACTTGGTGCCCACAAAGAAGCGGCTGACCTGGCGCGCAGGCTCACGGGCATCGCCTGCGACGTGCCGCTGGAGCAACCGGAGACCGGGCTTGCGCCGGTCGCACCGGACCTCGGCGCTATCAATGCTCTGTACGATCAGGCTGGTATCGGCACTGCGCTTCGACGTCAGGCCGAGCGCGTATCGGATCTGCGCTAACCAGTCTGCACCGATGTCTTCGCCATGAACTGGGTTAATGTCGCTGACGCCCTGGGGGACTGCGGCATCTCAATGAATTACACAGTTGCACCGCGGCCTGTCGGTGGGGGCGATATCAGTGCCGCGTGGCAAGTGCAAACGACGGGCGCGCCCCTGTTTCTGAAAACCGGCAAGGCCAGTTCGTTCGACATGTTTGACGCCGAGGCCTGCGGTTTGCGTGAACTCGCAAAGACGAAGGCAGTTCGCGTGCCTGAAGTGCATGCTGTTGTGAACTACGGCGATGGCTCCCTGCTTGCGCTTGAATGGCTGGAACTAAGCACGCCGTCAGCAGGCACCTCACGAATTTTCGGTCAGCAGCTGGCGGCATTGCATCGGCATACACAGAAGCAACATGGCTGGTATCGCGACAACACCATTGGCTTGACGCCACAGCAAAACAGGGCCACTGACAGTTGGCCGGAGTTTTATTGCGAGCAAAGACTGGAATACCAGTTGCGACTGGCGTCTGAAAACGGTTTTGGTGGAGAATTGCAATTACTCGGCCAAAAGCTTCTGGACAATATTGCCGTTTTTTTTGACAGCTACGTTCCCGATCCATCGTTATTGCACGGTGACCTGTGGGGTGGCAACTGGTCCACCGTGAATGGGGAGCCCGTCATCTACGATCCCGCCGTGTATTTCGGCGACCGTGAAACGGACCTTGCGATGACCCGCTTGTTCGGGGGATTCAGTCCGGAATTCTATGCGTCCTACAGTGACAGCTGGCCATTGAGTGACGGGCATGAACGGCGGCTGGGTTTGTACCAGCTTTACCATGTTCTCAACCACCTGAACCTGTTTGGTGGTGGGTATTCGGGCCGAGCGGTTTCGCTCCTCAGGGATCTAAGTTCATGAGCGACTGTCATCGGCACCGGGTGCCTCATTCGATTCATCCACCACGTATGATTCACCTAGAAAATCTTCGCTGAACACGAACAAGCTTGTGCCCTCCGGTGCCTGCAATTCAACGAAAGCACCCTCGAATCCGGGAAATGGTTTGCTCTTCAAGCCATGCATTTCAATCACTTCAGCAAGCGTGGTTTTGTCGTCGCACTTGAAGCAGAGTGAAGGGCGCTTGAGCGCGATGCTCTCACTAAGGCCCAATGGCATGCTGGCAGCATCGAAACGCATGTGTGTGGTCGGTTCTTCGCGCAGATTTAGTATTGTGGGTGCCAGCGGTGCCCAAAAGCGGCCCGCTTGCAACGCATCGCGTACCGGCAGAGAAACTTCAAAGCAGATTCCGCAAACCGAATCGGGTGTATCTTCGTCGGGAGACATAAATGTCCGTGCCTCGAGCATGCTAACGGTATGACCGTCACTATCGGAAAATCCCAGCAGATTGAAAACGTCATCGTCCAGCTGCAAATAAGACAAATCGAAACCATGGTCCGACATGGAGCGTGCGCAGTGTGCAACATCCTCATGTATGAAGGTAAGGGCGGGGCTGTCAAAAACGCGATCGTGCAAGCCGATGCAAATATTGCCATCGCTGACGACGGCGTATTTATGCGACCAGATATCACCGATTTGCTGCTCGGTAAAACCGAGTCGCTTGTAGAACCCAAGCGACTCCAGAATATCCGGTGTGTGGGTGCTGAATTCAAGAAAGCGTCCGAGCATGCTCATCGATCTGCCCCCATCGCTTTAGCACGCTGCAGGCTTTTTTCCATTTGACGAGCTGCCTCCGAAACGCTCCAGTCCGCCGAACGTTCCTGCCAGCCGCCAATGCTTTTTTCGATAGTGCGGCTGAGAAAAGACACGTGATCATCACGCGCATTAAGCGCTGGAATGTATCGCAGTTCACTGCCACCAGACTCTCGAAAGAATTCGGCGTTTCGGATTTCGATTTCTTCGAGCGTCTCCAGGCAATCTGCAGCAAAACCGGGAGCAACGACATCCAGGGTGCCGAGTTTTTCCGAACCAAGTTTGCGCACGGTTTCGTCAGTGTACGGTGTAAGCCACGGCTCTCGGCCAACTCGGGATTGAAAGCTCAGGCGCCAGGAACCTTCGTCGAGTTCGAGCGAGTCGGCGACGAGCCGCGCTGTCTTAAGGCACTGGCAGTGATAGGGGTCGCCATTGTCGAGCATGCTTTTCGGCAGACCGTGAAACGAGAACAACAGCTGCTCACCACGCCCGTTCAAATCCCAATAGTCGCGAATACTGGCAGCGAGCGCTGCGATATATCCGGATGCATCGTGGTAGTGACTGATGAAACGAAATTCCGGCACCCAGCGCCGTTTCGCAAGCGCACGGGTGACGGCATCAAAAACTGAACCGGTGGTCGAACCGGAATATTGCGGGTACAAGGGCAATACGATCAGGCGCCTGGCGTATTGACCAAATAATCTCTGCAAGGCCGCATCGATCGATGGCTGGCCATAAGACATCGCAAGCTCGACATTGACGGATCCTGACAGTCTCGCGCTAAGTTTTTCCTGCACAGCGTCGGCTATGTCCGTGGAATGCAGCAGGAGCGGCGATCCCTGCTCGGTCCAGATTTTCCGGTATTGTGCTGCAGAGTACTTTGGCCGCACTCGCAATATGTATCCGTGCAGAATCAGCCACCAGAGAAGACGTGGAGACTCAACAACGCGCGGGTCTGAAAGGAATTCGCTCAGATAACGCCGAACGGCGTCAGGCGTTGGATCATCAGGCGTACCAAGGTTGATAAGCAAGACCCCCAGCGATTCAGGGAGTCCGTGTTCGTATGGCGGTGAGGATTTGAAGGATGTCATACATATAAGGGGTGCTAACGCCCGGCCAACAGTACTAAAATGGAACCGCGCACACCAGCGCAAGTTACTAATTATGCGACTTAATTCCGGATATGAGCTATGCAACAAGAAACCAATACAAGCGCCGAACCCGTGGTGGTTGATCGCTGGACCTTGATTCGGGATATTGCTGTGTTCCAGATGAAGCTGATCGTTGACGGGCTGCGCGACCTGATCCTTCTTCCGGTTTCACTGGTGGCCGGCCTGGTAAGCCTGATGAAAGGCGGTACCGAACTCGGATCAGAATTCTATGATCTGCTTCGTGTCGGTCGCCGCAGTGAGCACTGGATCAACCTGTTTGGTGCCGCCGAGCGCATGCATGGTTCGTCGAAGCTGGAGGAGTTTTTCCCGGCAGACGACATCGACGAAATTGTGTCGCGGGTTGAGTCGTTTGTTGTTGATGAGTACAAAAAGGGTGGTGTAACCGCACAGGCGAAAAAACGACTCGATCAGGCGCTCGATCATCTAAGCGATGTTGCCAATCGAAAGCGGCGGTAATCGTGGCGGGTTTGGTCGTGGGTCCTGACCCGCGAATCGCTACTTTTGTGGCGCGGCCTCCATTATGGCGGTGACGCCCATGCCGCCTGCGGTGCAGACTGAGATCAATCCGCGACCGGATCCTTTTTGCGCCAGCAACTTCGCCATCGTGCCGATGATTCTCGCACCGGTTGCTGCAAACGGGTGACCAATCGCAATACTGCCACCCTTCACATTCAACCTGGACAGCTCGATGGGTCCCATCGGCTCATTTCGTCCAAGTCGTTCACTGCAGAATTTTTCAGATTGCCACGCCATCAGCGTCGCGATGGTCTGAGCGGCGAATGCTTCGTGAATCTCATAAAAATCGAAATCCTGCAAGCGCAGATTGGCGGCCTTCAGCATCTCCGACACAGCGTATGCAGGTGCCATCAAAAGGCCGTCGTCATTTACGAAGTTTACCGCCGCAACTTTGCAAAATGTGAGATACGCGGAGATGGGCACGTTTTTCCTCACCGCCCACTCTTCCGACGCAAGAAGCACTGCGGCCGCACCGTCAGTCAGTGGCGTGCTGTTCCCGGCGGTCAGGGTGCCAGCGCTTTTATCGAAGACAGGTTTCAATGCGGCGAGCCGTTCGTAGGTGGTATCGCGGCGAATGTTATTGTCCTCTTCCGCGTCTCTGAAAGGCACAACAAGGTCATCGAAGAACCCCGCATCATAAGCGGCGGCGGCCCTGTTGTGGCTGGCCAGCGCCAGTTGGTCCTGGTGTTCGCGCGAGACCTCGAATTCCTTGGCCGTAAGCTCCATGCTTTCACCCATGGACAGTCCGGTTCGCGGCTCTACGACACCCGGGAATTCAGGCATGAGGAGCTTTGGCCGCAAGCGCAGCCATGGTTTTAGTTTTTGCAGCGGGTTCCGACCGCGAAAGGTTTCGAGAAGAATTGAGCGGAATCCGTCTCGAAACACAATAGGCGCGTCGCTGATCGAATCCGTACCACCTGCGATGCCAGACTCTATTTGCCCGAGCGAAATCTTATTGGCTATGTTGATGGCGGCTTCAATGCTGGTGCCACAAGCACGCTGCATGTCCACTGCAGGTGTCTTAAGAGAAAGCCCGGATCCAATGACGCTTTCACGCGCCAGGTTCCAGTCGCGGGAGTGTTTGATTACCGCACCGAGTGCCACGTCGCCAAGCGTCTGTCCTTTCAGGTCATATTTTTGAATAAGTGCCTGTAGTGTCGCTGTCATCATGTCCTGGTTGGAACAGTCGGTGTAGATAGAGTGCGAACGGCAAAACGGAATCCTCATGCCGCCAACTACGGCAACCCGGGCCGATCGTCCATCATGCAACATAGGTGTCTCCTGTTCTTATTTGGGCTTTGCGCAACCGAACTTTACACTATTGCCCGACTAAATCGTAAGCACTACAACGTTTTACGGCGTGATACAGTGCCCGACTTGCCAATTGTTCAGAGCGCGTAAGCAGTCCATGAGCAGTCATATAACAATACAACCCTGGCGACAGGAAGTTCGAGCGCTCTGGAAAGTGGGCGGGCCACTGATCGTGAACTTCCTGGCGGTGGCCGGCATGAACTTCTCGGATGCCGTTATGGCAGGGAGGCTCGGTCCACGCGACCTGGCTGCCGTCGCGGTCGGAGGCAGCGTCTGGATCATCGGCTTGATTATTTGTCTCGGCTTCCTGATGGCGCTTTCCCCGATAATTGCACGCCATTATGGCGCAGGTCGCCTTAACCAGATCGGACGCTATACGAGACAGGGCGTATGGATTGCTCTTGCGCTCGCGCTGTTGCTGTTTCTCCTGGTGCAGACATTCGTTCAACCGCTGCTGGCGCTTGTCGGAATCGATGAAGCTTTTCGTGATTTGACGGTCGGCTATGTCAGCGCGATTTATTATGGTTTGCCGGCGATAGCGATATTTTTTGTGCTGCGTTTCACCAACGAAGGCATCGGTGTAACGAGCCCGATCATGTACACATCGTTATTCTCGCTGGTGTGCAATGTATTTCTCAATTATGTGTTGATGTTTGGTCATTTCGGCTTTCCCGCGCTCGGTGCCGTCGGTTGTGGCATGGCAAGTGCGATCACGATGTGGTTGATGGCGTTCGCGCTCGCCTTCTACATGTTCCGGCATCCGCGGTACGAACCGTTGCACATATTTACAAGAATCGCGCCGCTACGGTTGTCGATTTTTCAGGAGGTGTTGTCACTAGGCTGGCCGATCATGATCGCGCTTGTCGCCGAGGTTGGACTGTTTTCCGCAATTTCGCTTTTGATGGGTACGCTCGGTGTGACCATCGCTGCGGCGCATCAGATTGCGGTGAATTTCGCATCAACCATGTTCATGGTACCGCTGGCGCTTAGTTCTGCGATCACGGTCAGGGTGGGTCACGAGCTTGGCAAAGGAGATCCGGCGGCCGCGCGTTTTTCCGGCAAAGTGGGCATCATATTTTGCGGGCTTTTCATGGCTTGCGCGGCGATCATGATGTTGTCTTTTCGTGATGTCGTTGTGCGGATTTACACAACCGATACCGATGTACAGGCGATCGCCTTCAGCCTGTTGCTGATGGCGGCATTATTCCAGGTTGCCGATGGCATACAGATCGGTGCCGCCGGGGCGCTCCGGGGTTACAAGGACACGCGTGTTCCGATGCTGATGAACACATTTTCATTTTGGGTCGTCGGATTTCCGGTTGCGTACCTGGCCGCCAAAGTTTTCGTCCTGGAGCCAAAATATATCTGGACTGGTTTGGTGTTCGGACTCATCGTGTCTGCGGCTCTGTTAACGACGCGGTTCAGGAAGATATCAAAACCAGCTGCCTGATCGTTGGTCAGCCCTGGCCGAAATCGGAGCTGTCACCGGAAAGATACTCGTCTTCCTCCGGCGTGTTTTCCCGATTCAGCATCTTGTTGCGGTGTGGGAAGCGGCCGAATTGCGCGACGATATCTGCATGCAGCTCCGCGAATTGAGCGATCGTCTCGAATGTTTCCTTGTATGTAGGTGAAACAGCGTTGGAGATTCTATTGTAGAGTTCCACGGATTTTTTTTGCACTCGTTGCGACTCTGCATGCTGCAACGGCATGTAGAAAAATACTCGCTGAATTGGTGCGAGGCCACTATCCCTGTTTCCCATGGCGCCCTCTACGCAAAGTTTCAGGGCGACCTTGTCCTTTGAAAACGCCTCGGGAGTACCTCGGTGGATATTTCTGCGAAACTGATCCAGCAACAGGATCAGCGCCAGTCTTCACTTTGGGGTATTTGCCCAGTGGGCCAGCTTGCCATCTGAGGCGAGCTCAACGTCGCCGGAGAAATCCCGGACT